>TARA_R110002095_G_scaffold66093_3_pt1 | contig 213658 bp, 204 predicted proteins | sample TARA_R110002095 | Tara Oceans TARA_R110002095 (sample SAMEA4397255) | marine metagenome | biome: Polar Biome; feature: [SRF] surface water layer (ENVO:00010504); material: water (ENVO:00002006), including particulate matter (ENVO:01000060) such as... | depth 5 m | reverse complement strand
TAATGGTTAATAAATTACCATATGTCGTGGGTATTACTGTATTTAGCGGGTCGTTTTTTGGATATCGGCGACGGCGGCAAATACCTGCTCCCCTTGTCTGCAGCATTGATCTAGACTTTTCACCATGCGAATTGGGATTGATCTTGGGGGCACCAAAATCGAAGCCGTCGTCCTAGGCGACGACGGCACCGAACGCGCACGCCGTCGGATAGACAGCCCGCAAGGCAGCTACCACGGCACCATCGAAGCGATCTCGGGTCTGGTGTCCGCCATCGCCGACGAGACCGATTGCAGCAAAGACCAAGGTGTCGGGGTCGGCATTCCAGGCGCCACTTCGCCGATCACCGGCAACGTGAAGAACGCCAATTCAACGTGGTTGATCGGCCATCCGCTCGACCGCGACTTGACCGACGCGTTGGCACGCCCGGTGCGAATCGCCAATGACGCTAACTGTTTCGCGGTTTCCGAAGCCACCGATGGCGCTGCTGCCGGTTATGGGATGGTGTTCGGCATCATTTTAGGGACCGGCGTCGGCGGCGGCATCGCCATCGACGGCCGCACCCATACCGGCATCAATTCGATCGCCGGCGAGTGGGGACACAATCCCCTGCCCTGGCCGCAAAACGGCGATGGCCTAAATGAACATTCGGGTCCGACCTGCTATTGCGGCAAACAAGGCTGCATTGAAACGTTCCTCTCGGGCCCTGCCTTCAGCCGTGATTACGCGGCGGCGGGCGGCGCGGCATTATCCGCCATCGATATTGCGGCACGCGCAGACACAGGCGACGCCCTAGCAACTGCGGCCATCGATCGCTACGCACATCGCCTTGCCCGTGCGCTGTCTTCTGTGATCAATATTTTAGATCCCGATGTGATCGTTGTCGGGGGTGGGCTGTCAAATCTCAGTGAAATTTACAAGGTCGTACCGGAAATGCTCAATCGATTCGTTTTTTCTGACGTCTGCACGACGCCGTTTTTGCAGAACAAACACGGCGACAGTTCGGGCGTACGCGGCGCCGCCTGGTTATTCCCCCCGACCACATCGGTGTCAGCATGACCGCCCGCATCCATAGCCCAAAGTCGGGCGTTGCCGAGATCATTATTGATCGCGACATCAAGCGAAACGCGCTGAATACTGCGACCATTCAGGCGATCACCACCGCTGCGACGCATTTACAAAGCGATCCAGAGCTTCACGTCGTCGTGCTGAAGAGCGAGGGCACACAGGCCTTTTCAGCCGGCGCCGACATTGGCGAATTGTCGGCCCTGGATGCCACCACCGCGTATGATTTTATCGATGCGTTGCGGGGTGCCATTCAAGCCGTCGCCGACATCCCTGTGCCGGTGGTCTGCCGTATCCAAGGGGCGTGTATCGGCGGCGCCATGGAATTGGCCGCAGCCTGTGATCTTCGGATTGCATCGGACACCGCAACATTTTGTATGCCCGAAGTCTTGGTCGGTATCCCGTCCGTGATCCAAGCCGCCCTGCTGCCGCGCCTGATGGGCCGGGGCCGCGCCGGCTGGCTGGTGTTGTCGGGTGAGGTCATCGATGCGACTGTCGCGGAAAATTGGGGCTTCGTTGAACGTCGCGTTTTAACCAGCGATTTAGACGCTGCGGTTTCAGATGCTGTCGCCGCCATCCTCAAAGCGGCGCCGGGTGCTGTGCGTGCACAGAAACGCTTGCTGAAGGACTGGGACACGCTGCCCCTCGACCAAGCCATCACCGCCAGCATGCGCCCGTTTGCCGACTCCTATAATACCGACGAGCCGGCCACGTATCTCCGCAATCACCGCAAGTGACCCCCTACCCCATTGCGTCATCCTGAACTTGATTCAGGATCTATCGCGGTGCAAACGCGGCTCATGGGTGTTTCGCGCAGCCGTGGATCCTGAATCAAGTTCAGGATGACGCGAGGGAGGGCGATGCTTTTTATAACGTGCCGACTGACAGTGTAAAAAGCAGCACTGCGCCAAGCACAGCTGCGCACACACGCTGCCATATCGGGCGGTCTGCGATCACGGCCAAACTCACCAGCCACAGACCCGCGCCGACTTTGACCATCGCCGCCAGCGCCATCAGCGGATCGTCCTTCAAGCCGATCAAAGCCGGGTTGGCGACGAACGCGAGCGGGATCAGATAGAGCCCAATGCCCAGCCGCATGGCGACGCCGGCAACCCGCAACCACGGCGCCCCGGTCATACCAGCGGCAATAAACACAGTGCCGCAGACGGGGGGCGTAATCGTGGACAGCAGCGCAAACCAGAACACGAACAAATGTGCATGCAATAACGGAAGGCCAAGTTCCTGCAACGCAGGGCCGGTGACAGATACAGAAATCACATAAGCCGCCGTCGTTGGCACTTCCATCCCTAAGATCAGACATGCGAGGGCGGTCAGCAAAAGGGCGGCCCACAGCTCGCCCCCCGATAACGAGATGATCGCCGACGTCACCTTCACGCCGAGCCCGGTCATCTGCAGCACGCCGATCACGATGCCGGCGCACAAAATAATCGAGGCGATGGTGGCGATCTGCGATGCGGCATTGATCAACGCATCACGAACCCGCGTCGCCCACCGGGGTATGGAAAATTCACCCGCCACATTGAACGCGAGCAGCAGGGTCGAAACTAAAATCGCAACGGCGGACGCGTATTGCGGGGTGTAGCCGCCGTTGAACAAACGCTCCAACAGCACCGCGAACGGGACCGCGAAGAACAGACTGGTGATGATCAACGTGCGTCGGTCAGGATGCGCCGATGCGTCCATCGGTTTCAGGTCGAGTTTTTTAGCAAAGCCGTCAACGCCAACCCAAACCGCAAAAAAGAACAGCACCGACGGCAACAGGGCGGCTGCCATAATGTCGGTGTAGGGCACACCCACCAGTTCGACCATCACGAATGCACCGGCCCCCATCAACGGTGGCATGATCTGTCCGCCGCTAGATGCGACGGCTTCGACGGCCGCGGCGAGTGACGGTGGATAGCCTAAACGCTTCATTGCCGGCAACGTGATGGCACCGGTCGACGCCACGTTCGCCGACGCCGAGCCCGACAACGAACCAAACAACGCGGACGCCAGCACCGAGACCTTGGCCGCACCGGCGCGCAGCTTGCCGGCGACGGCGATGGCGAGGTTCATAAACCCCTGTCCGGCTTCGCCCGCGTTCAGCACCGCGCCCAAGATTACGAACACGGCGACAACGTTGACCGACACCCCGGTCAGGGGCCCCCAGAATCCGGCTTCTGCAATCGTTAGGTTGCCGAGCAGGCTGGCCACCGGCAACCCCGGATGGCCGAACTCTCCAGGGATAAACTCGCCGAACAGGCCATAGCAAAGCACGATCACCGCGACCAACGGTAGCGGCCAACTGATCGCGCGGCGCGCCATTTCCAACACCGTGACGATCAACGCGATGGCCAGAAACATCTGCCACCCGCCAGTCAAATAGCCGTATTGATCACTCAGCGAATCTTCAAAGATCGCAACGTACGCGCACGCGGCCACGCCTACGATACACAGCACATAGCCGACCCAGCGTTCCAGCGGATTTTCCGTGCGCGCAAACACGAACACCCACGGCAACGCCATCGCCATGTGCACCGGGCGGCTGATCAAATTCGGGATCAGGCCGGAAAAAATCAGATAAATGTGAAACGCCACCGTGACGGCAGCGAGCCCGAGAACAATCAGTTCCCGGGCTCGACCATGGCTGCCGCTTTCGGCGTCTCTGGTGGGTGCCAGCACCGTCTTACTTAAGTGCGTCAGGCACGCTCATGCCGGCTTCGGTGTAATACTTAACGGCGCCCGGGTGCAACTTGCCCTTCATGTCGACGAGCATATCTGCGTTGACCGCATGCCACCACTTGTTGTCGGTGCCCATGCGCGCTTTTTCCAACCAGTACGTTTTGGTCAGCGCATAGGCGGCGTCGTCGCTCATATTGGTGGTGGTATAGGCCATCACCGACAGCGATGTCGTCGTCACGTCTTGATCGACCCCCGGATATGTACCGGCTGGAATAACCAGCTTCGTACGCTTGCTTTGCGCAACCTGTTCGTCGGTCATCGAGATCAAACGAATTTCCGTGCCCGCCGCCGCTTCCATCACGTTTGGGGCCGGGTATGATCCTGCGGTGGCGAAGCCGTCCACCTGTTTGTTTTTGAGCGCCGACACGGCTGCATTCAGCTCAACGTCGACCAAGTTCACGTTATCTTTGACGCCGAACAGCTCAAAATACTTTGCCGCTTCGCGTGCGCCAAAACTGCCTTTACCGATCAAATAGGTCTTGCCGGCCAAGTCGGCGAACGTATTCACACCGCTGTCGGCGCGAACCACGAAGTGCATGGTCAACGACGGGATCGGGAACAGGCCGCGAATGGAATCGAACTTATCGTTCTTCGGCTCGAACATCTTTTTGCCGGCTTGGGCGAGGCTCACCAGCGACGGCGGCGTGGTGAAGACATAATTGCCCGGACGTACAGCGGCTTCTTTAACATTCTGCACCGAGCCCTGGCTTTCTTCGACGGTCAGAATCATCGCGCCGTTGCTGCCGCGTTTCACGGCTTCGGCCAACTGCACCGCCATTTGATAATAAGACGATGTGGATTTTGCAGATTTATAGGTGACCCGCGTTTCCGCGTGGGCCCCTAAAAAGGTAATTGGGGCGGCGAATACGGCAAGCGCCGCGCCCACGAGAATAAGGGATTTCATGTTCATGATGCTTCCTCAGATTTTTGTTGTTGTGGCGATATCATAGCGATCCAGGCGTCCGCTTCAATCAAGACTGAAGCGCGTGCTAATCTTTTGTGTCGTCGGCTTCGTCCAAGTCGTCATAGGGAAAATCATCAGCATTAAACGGCCAACTCATACGATACACACTCTCGCCGCCCTGCTCGTCAATTTCGCCTGCATCGAACTTTGCCAAGGCTTGAGCTGCGGTCTCCGCAACGAACTCACCAACAACCGGTTTGATCAAATCTCGATCCGTTAAATAGCGGGGGTCGAATACTGTTTTGAAGATGCGATGCTCGTTGCGCTCCACAAATGCGATCAAACGCCCAATGAAATCGACCTTGGGCAGCTGCGTTGTCAGGTAGGGCGCGGCTGCGGCTAAGAACGCAAACACCAAATTGCTGTTTCGTTCGATGCGTTCATCGTCGCTCAGGCTGCGCGCCACGTCATCGAAATAGAGACTTTGCGCTGCATCCATGCGCGCCAGTACGGAATCCATCAGGCGTTTATGCATCGCTGAGCCGACCGATTAATGCGCCATCAACATCGGGATTTGCGCGTGCCCCAACACATGTTTGGTGACGCCACCCAAGATGAACTGCCGCATACGGCTATGGGTATAGGCGCCGGTTACCAAAAGATCGGCACCGAAGTTGCTGCATTCTTCAAGCAGCCTCGGCCCAACGCTGCCGGCGGGCGACTCGAACACTTTGGTGTCAGGCTGAATACCGTGCCATTCAAGATATGTGGCAAGCTCCGGCCCGCGTGTACCGGACGTGCGAGAACTATCGGCAGTCAATACCATCACCGCTTCGGCTTGTTCTAATATCTTGATCGCAAACGAGACGGCTCGGGCGGATTGCTGGCTGCCGTTCCATGAAATCGCAACCCGCTTTCGGGCGAGGCTTTCACTTTTCGGCGGCACCACCATCACCGGACGCCCGGTTTCAAAAAGTGCGGCATTCAAGACCATCGGCGTCAGCACGTCTTCGGAGTCGCCGGGCCGACCGACGACGATCAGATCACTAAGCCGGCCACGCCAAGCAATCACCTCGTCCTCACGCCCATGTTCTTTGAGCCACGCCACGCTAGCCCCCGATGCCTCAGATCCGCGTTCAGCGATCGGCAAGCCATGACGTCCAACGCTGGCGTCGAACATCTGCCGTGCCCGCTTGGTACGCTCTGTAGCTTCGGTTTCGGCGATGCGGATCATGTCTTCGACCATCGCCACCGACATCCCTTCGCCCATCAACGGAATGGATTCCTTGGCTTCTGGCTGCACATGCAAAACATCGAGATGGCTGTTGAGGTCCTTCGCCACCGCATAGGCCATATCCAGGACCGGTTCATTTTCCGGTGCCCCGCTAATCGGACATAAAATCACGTTGACCATAAAACAACTCCCTCAAAAGATCAGAAAACACTTAGAGACTATGATGCGCCTTTCCGGCGTTTATGGCTAGGTGTGGTGTTGTTATGGCCGCCATCATCCTCATCCCGGAAAGGCGCAGACCTTATCCGGGACCTCCCTCGCAATGGGGAGGTCCCGGGTCTCGCAAAGGGCTCACCCGGGATGACGAAAATTTAGGCGTGTTCTACCAAAACCCCCAACACCGCCAAACCCTGGCGGACGGTGTCTTCTTTAGTGCCGCTGCTGTCGACAGTGTCCCATGTCACGGCGCCGACATCGTAGTCGGATTGACCGCGCGCGATATCGGGGGTGACGTCGGAAACGTTGCGTTCGCGGGCCATAACACGGTTCACACGGACCTCTTCGGGCGCATTCACCCAGACGCCCGTGAACGGCACACCTAATGTTTTCGCAAGGGCTTCTGCCTGGGCGCGCTGATCCGGCATGGCGAAGACGGCGTCTAACACGGCGCACTGTCCGGCACGGATCGCCGATGCGGCTTCGTCGAAGAATGCGGCGTAGGTGCGTTCGGTCATCTCCGCCGAGTAACCATCGACGCTCAAGGTTTCGTTCGGATGAATGCCGGCCAAGCGCTTGCGTTTGACGTCGGTGCGCACAACCCGTGCGCCGGGCGGCTGGCCTAAGTAGTTTGCAACCTCGCGGGCCAATCTGGATTTACCGGACCCGGACAGGCCGCCGACCGCCACCAGGCGCGGCGGCGCAGACGCCAGATAGTCAGCCGCCAATGCGAGATAAGCGCGCGCTTTGTCGGTCATCGCCTGGCGCGCCTGTGCGTCCGCTTGCCCAGCCACAGCGGCAGCACTGACGTGGGCGCGGATTTGTGCACGCATACTTAAGAAGATCGGCAGCACGCGAAACAACTCAGGCGTATCGTCGGCCACATCCAGATAGCGGTTCATCAGCATCGATGCCAATCGCCGGTGCCCCCGAAATTGCGCGTCCATCAATACAAACGCCAAATCATAGCCGGTGTCGATAATCGCGAAATCGTCGGAAAACTCGATGCCGTCGAACAGCGTCGGCTTACCGTGCCACAGGCAAATATTGCGAAGATGCAGGTCCCCATGACAATGCCGGACATGCCCGGCGGCGCGTCGCCCATCCAGCAACGCGCGCGCCGTATCAATGCGGGCCAACGTCTCGGTGGTCACCCGTTCAACCAAGGCGGCGTCAAACATATCGCCATTCAGCGCGCCGAAGGACTGCACGTTGTTTTCGGCGATCATCCGAATCCCGGCGTAGCCACCGCGCGTCGTCGAAGGTTCGCCCTCTGCGTGCAGGCGCGCGATCTCGTCCGCCAAGCCCTCAATCATCGGGCGGCGCAGGCCACGCGGGGTATCCGCCAAATGATCAAACAGCGTTGCTTCATCGAAGCGCTGCATTTCGACCACGTAGTCGACGACCTCGCCATCGCCATCCAAGGCCAGCGAACCATCGGCGGCCTGCGTGATCGCGACCACACCTTTATATAAGTCAGGGGCGAACCGACTGTTGATGGCGACCTCGGCTAAGCAGGCTTTGTGGCGGGCGGCGAGGCTGCGAAAATCCAAAAACGGAAACCGTACCGCGCGCTTCAATTTGAGCACGCGGTCTTTGCCTAAAAACACTTTTGATAAATGGGTGACGATGACCTTCGCAGGCCCGCCCGCCTCGCCGAGCGCGTCGGTTAAAAAAGCAGTGACGACGTCGTCAAATGGCGGCTGAGCGCGTGTCACCGAAATGTGGCCCGTGCCTCTTCGACCCCTTCCGGGTCTTCGTGGATAATGACCTCGGCGTTCGGGAACGCGTCCATCAATTCCAGTTCGACCTGTTCGGAAATTTCGTGCGCGTCGCGCAGCTTCATCTCGCCGTCGAGTTCCAGATGGAATTGAATAAAGCTGTTGATACCCGAAGAGCGCGTCCGCAGATCGTGCAGGCCTTTAACCTCGCTGTGCGCCATCACGATGTCGCGGATTTTTTGGCGATCATCATCTTCGAGTTCACGGTCCATCAAGATCGCCAACGCCGTGTTGCCGATGCCCCAAGCACCTTTAACAATGTAAAACGCAATCAGCACAGCGATCAGCGGATCGGCGTATAACCAGCCGAGCGAGCTTGAAAGGAACAACGACACCATCACGCCCAAGTTGATCAGTACGTCGGTCTGATAATGCAGGCTATCGGCATTGATCGCGATGGAGCCGGATTTTTTGACCACGTAACGCTGGAAGCCGACTAAGATCACCGTGAGGACAATCGAAAACACCATCACCGCATACCCGATATCGGTGTTGGCGATGTCACGGGGATGGGCAATCCGTTGGCCGGCTTCGATCAGCAAAAACACCGCAGAGCCGCAAATAAACGCAGACTGCGCCAAGCTTGCCAGCGGCTCGGCTTTGCCGTGACCAAAACGATGTTCCCGGTCGGCCGGTTGCAGCGCGTGGTGCACCGCGATCAAGTTCAAAATCGAGGCCGCCGCATCCAAAAACGAGTCGATCAGCGTCGAGAGCAAACTGACAGAGTCCGTCAAAATCCAGGCCGCAAACTTGGTCGCGATCAACACCACTGCGACCGACACCGACGCAATAGCTGCAATCCGCATCAAGCCGCCGCTGGCGATCATCGCCTGCGCGCCACCGGCGGAACCTACATCTGGACTGGGCGGGGTGTGGGTAACACTCACGGGAATAAGCGCTCCGTCGTCCAGCCGCCGTCGGCGCGGTGATAGACAATCCGTTCGTGCAGGCGAAACTTGCCGTCGGACCAGAACTCAATGGTCTGGGGCACGACTCGAAAGCCCGACCAATGCGGCGGACGCGGGACTTCGCCGATGGCGTACTTCGCGGTAAACTCAACGACCCGGCGTTCCAGCACGAACATACCTTCCATCGGGCGCGATTGCTCCGACGCCCAGGCGCCGATCCGACTGCCCCTTGCGCGCGATTGATAGTAAGCGTCTGCCTCAGCGTCCGAGACCGGCTCGGCGACACCTTCTACCCGCACTTGGCGGCGCAGGATTTTCCAGTGGAAATTCAGCGCCACGTTGCTGTTGCCGGCAAGTTCGCGGCCTTTACGGCTTTCCAAGTTGGTATAAAAAACAAAGCCGTTTGCGTCAAAATCCTTCAGCAAAACCATGCGCGACGACGGACGCCCTTCAGCATCCACGGTCGCCAGGTTCATGGCGTTCGGATCGTTCGGCTCGCTTTCTTGCGCCTTGGCGAACCATTCTTGAAAAAAGGCAAATGGGTCTTTGGGTTCGGTCATTTTATCTCACACTGTTCACTGTGCCACCATCCCCCCGCTTGATACCCCGCCCACGCCGGAGAGTCGATGCTTTGAAATATGTTGAGGTGCCACGCGCCATTTTCAAGATTGCACCCGGCCACGGTTCATGGTGATCTAATGCTATGACGATATCTCGCCCCTTGATGATTTTAAGCCTGTGCGCGGCCTTGGCGGCGTGTAGCCAAACGCCCGAGCAGCCCTCGCTGCAGACCACCTACCCGGATGATAGTACTGAAGTCGCAGCGCTGGCGGCGAGCACGGTTTCCGGCAAGTGGGATGCGAACGACCTCAAAGACGCATTGAACGCCGACGACCGACTGTATGCACAGCGCACCGTACAAGACGCGCTCGAATACAACAAAACCGGCCAGATCGCGACCTGGCGCAACCCCGCCAGCGGCAATTCCGGCACCGTGGCGCCAGACCGCACCTTTAAAAACGCGGCCGGAAGCGATTGTCGCACATTCTCGACCGCCGTGTTTGCGGATGGCGAGCGCTATACCAGTTCCGGGACTGCGTGCCGGGACCGCTCTGGACAATGGCGCGTACCGGGATGACGCCTTTTCGGCGTCGGCTTATCTGCTGCGCCGCGCTGTTCACGGTAATATTTTACATTCCAGGCCCGGCCACGGCAGACGAAATGCAGGTCACGTTTCCGAGCCTCAATGGCGACACGTTGCAGGCCATATACCTGCCGCCGACAAGCGCTCCCCCGGCGCCCGCGATCATTATCATGCATGGCTGCGGCGGGCTTTTGACGAAGTCCGGCAAAATTAAAAGCCGCGAGAGGGCTTGGCTTGCGTTATTTCAAGCTGAAGGTTGGGCCGTGCTGTTGCCGGACAGTTTTGGATCTCGCGGTCAAACCGGTAGCCAATGTAAAATCAAAAACCGTGTGGCCAATGAAAACGACCTGCGTCCTCTTGATGCTGCCGGTGCCCGGCACTTTTTAAGCACCCGGGCCGAGATCGACGCAAAGCGGATCGTGCTTGCCGGCTGGTCGAATGGCGCCATGAGTACGCTGTATGCGATCCGTGACGGCAGCCCGGCGGCATCTGCACCCGGCGCGCCGGATTTCCGTGCGGCCCTGATGTTTTATCCGGGCTGCAGCGTGATCAACAAAACGTTCCCTGACTACCGCAGCCGCATCCCAGCGTTGATCCAGCACGGTGCTGCGGACGATTGGACGCTGGCCGCGCCATGCAATGACCTGGTCCGGATGGCCAACAGGGGCGGCGGCGCGCTGATTGAAATTGATACCTACGACGACGCGTATCACAATTTCGATCATCCGACGGCCCGCGTGCACGAGGTCGAGACCCGTTCGAGCTCGAGCGCCATGGGACTCAGGACCGTGCACACAGGCGGCAACCCGGAAGCCCGTGCAAAAGCGATCACTCGGACCATGGCGTGGCTGCGTGCGCGGTTGTCACAATAACACCAAAAATTCTCGCGATCCGTTTCTTGAGGCGCGAGGATTTGCAGCCTAACCTTTTCGAAATTACGGAGGACAGCATGACAGATCCGATCATAAACGACTGCATCAACCCGACCTGCCCGTTTTCCGGCGAGCCCGTCGAAGCCGGCAGCCTGATGCAATATCGCGGTCATACCGTCGGCTTTTGCAATCCGGACTGCCGTGACAAATTCGCCGCCAATCCGGATGGCTACAAAGACGCCAAGGCGTTGTTCGATGAGCGCATCGACGATTTGGAGACATAATCATGGCCGACCACATCATCGACAGCATCGACGCTTTGGAAGCGGTTTATGACGCGCCGCCGTCCGAGGCATCTTTGACTAAAGAAAGCGCGGTGGTGACGGACACCTATCGTCGCCTGATCGAAGTCGCGCCCTTCGTCGCGTTGGCGTCAAGCGGGCCGGAGGGGTTGGATTGCTCGCCCCGCGGGGACGTTGCGGGCTTCGTGCGTATTTTTGATCCGAAAACCTTGATGATCCCGGACCGGCGCGGCAACAACCGTATCGATACCTTGCGCAACATCGTTCGCGATCCACGCATCGCCCTGTTGTTCTTGATCCCGGGCTCGGGCACCACGCTGCGCATCAACGGCACCGCACAGTTGAGCACCACGCCCGCATTGCTGGAAAGCTTCGCCGAACAAGGCAAATCGCCGCGCTCGGTCATCGTTATCCATATTGAGACAATTTACTTCCAATGCGCGCGGGCCATCATGCGCGCCAAACTCTGGGACCCGGCCAGCCAGCTCGACCCGAAATCGCTACCGACCGCCGGCGACATCCTCAGCGAGCAATCCATGGCGCGCGATGAAAACACCTTTGACGGCACCGCCTACGACGCCGAGTGGCCGGGCCGGGCGGCAAAGACGTTGTGGTGACACTCTCGCTCAAAGATCCCGGATCGCTGCGCGCCCGGGAAGTCGCAGTGGTTTGATTTTTTCGAATTTATAAGTCATCGCGACTTCCCGGAAAGCCCGCAGGGCTTATCCGGGATCTTAGAGACCAACAGTGCCCTTCAAACATCATTTTTTTGAATACATAAAACTTTATCTAAATTACCTGTAAATACTTCGTAAATAATTGTTTTTTATATTGAATTTTATTCTTGCGTCGGACTCCAGTTCGACCACATAGTGCACGGCTGCGTTGCAGCATATATTTGGTTTTTGTTGGCCTGGGAATTAGGTAACATGAAAAAAATCGCGGCCCCAGTACTGAGTGTGATGCTGTTGAGCGGATGCGCCGTGCCGGTCGCCGTCACCGTGGCGTCGTTGGTCGTCGATGGGATCTCTTACGTCACCACGGAAAAATCGCTAACCGATCATGGCCTGTCTGCCTTGTCTGACAGCGATTGCGCGATGTATCGCCTTATCACCACGGGCTATGTCTGCCATCCTCACGACATTGAGGACACTGTCGTCGCTGAAAACTCTCAAGCACCTATCCCCCCGATACAGCGAACGCAAAATCGCTACACCACGTCGGCGTATCAAAGCGTCACCGATGTTGTCAGCGTCCGTGATACTTCGCAACAAAGCGTCGACACCCCTGCGCCCGGTGTCTACATGGTCATCGTGTCGGGGCGCGATCACCGTGCCGCCGAGGACGTCGCCAAGCAGTTTGCGGAAATCTCACCCCGCGTATTCGCGCAGTCAGCCGGCCCCGGCCAAGATATCTTCCGCGTCGTCGCCGGCCCAATCACGCAGGCGCAATACCCAGCGGCGCAGGCCTATGCATCGAAACACGGCTTGTTCAAAGTGTGGGCGCTGATGATTGAAGATCACGATTGGCGCCAAGGCGAGATCATCCTCGCCAACGCTCGCCAAACGACAACGGAAACCGCATTTAATCAATAAGCGGTTATACCTCCAAATCTTATCCTCACGAAACCTTGAGCGCGCTTGATGTGCGGACTTTTAACATTGCGCGTATTATTTAGATGTTCGGAATGCTTGAGTTCGCATTTCTCAACACCTAACGCTGAGGAGACGCAAGATGAAAAACATCCAGAACAATCTTGTTCCGGTCGTCGCGCTGATCCTCGCACTCGGGATCAGCGGGTCGGCTTTAGCCGACCGATACGAAGATCCGGAGGCGACGATCATTGTGGTCGAGCCGACGCTAGAAACCAGCACAAACCAAGCCGTCTTATTCGAAGTCTGCATCTAACTCGAAGCAAGCGGCCATCCACGAAATACCGGCGCCCAACGAGGACGCCGGTGTTTCATATTTATGGCGCTCAAGCTTGCTCACGAAAAAAAGATGAGCCCGGAGCGGTTTGTGAGAGGTCCGTGAGCACGTCGAAATTAAAAACTTACTCCATTGATATTATTATACTTTCTAGTCACGACAGCGTGACGTGACTTTAAATGCGCGGATGACAATCGCGGGCTAGATTGGATGGTGAGAGGACGAAGTGTTCTCAATCAACAACCCGGGCAGCTGCCCAACGAAAAATGAGAGGAAACGATAATGTTTACGAAAAACCTACTTTCCGCATTTGCACTTCTTCTGGCCCTCGGCGTCGCTGCACCGGCGTTGGCAGATCGCTTCGATGATCCGATGGACTACGGCGTCGGCTTTGAAGACGGTACCAATGTAATGACGGGTGAGCAAAATCTTGAGGATCTTGTAAGCACGCGTGCTTAATCATCCAAGCCCACACGACCTCCGAAAACCGGTACTGCATGACAGTACCGGTTTTTCGTTTGGCAGAAGGCGCGCCAGAGCCTCAGCCCGCTTTGAGGCGTTGTTCGAGATACGGCATCAAGCCACCGGCTTCGATGATACCCATCAGATGGTCCGGGATCGCCTGGCATTGGTAGGTCGCAGCTTGCGTTTCGTTGATGATCTTACCTGACGCCGGATCAATCTTCAGAACATCGCCCATATTGATCTGCCCCGCCTCGGCACAGACCAACGCCGGCAGGCCGATGTTGAAGCAGTTACGATAAAATATCCGCGCGAACGAGTGCGCGACAACGCAACGAATACCCAGCGCGCGCAAAAACATCGGCGCCGTTTCCCGGGACGAGCCGATGCCCATATTATCGGTAGCAACAAACACGTCACCTTCGACAACGCTTTTGGCGAAGTTCGGGTCGAGGTCGCGTAAACATTGCCCGGCACCAGCCGACAGATCCCCGGTCCCCGAATATGAGCCGATCGGCGCCAGCGCGTCGGTATCGATGTTGGCGCCATAGGCCCAGGCCCGTCCTTCAATGGTCTTCATGATTAAGCGCCCTCCCCTAAGAATTCCCGTGGATCGGCAATCTCGCCTTTGAGTGCCGAGGCCGCGACCGTGTACGGCGAGCCTAAAAACAATTTTGACGACTTCGGCCCGGCGCGACCGACGAAGTTCCGGTTGGTCGATGAAATGCCGACCGCATTTTCTTCGAGCCTTGCCGCCCCCAAACCGATGCAGCCACCGCAGCCGACCGGCAGCACTTGACCGCCGGCATCTTCGATGATGCCGAGTGTGCCCTCGGCCCGCGCCTGCTCGCCCATCGGAATCGACGACGGTGCGACCATGAATTTAAAGCCAGATGGCACCTTGCGGCCCTTCAGGACTTCGGCGGCCATCCGTAGGTCGTCCAACTTCGCGCCGGTGCAGGCCCCCAGATATGCTTGATCCAGCTTGGTACCGATGTGATCTTCGACCGGGCTCGCATTTTCCGGGCTTGATGGGGCTGCGACCTGCGGGCTCAGCGTGTCACCATCAATCGCCACGGTTTTTTTGTATGTCGCATCCGTGTCGGACCGCCAGGTATCGATATCGATCTCCGTCGCGCCCCAGGCGTCGAGTTGGGCGCGGGTTTTCTCGTCGGGCTGGCAATAGCCGGCTTTGGCGCCCAACTCGGCAGCCATGTTGGCGAGCGTCATACGCTCTTGCACCGACATCGCATCGACGGCAGTGCCTGCGTATTCGAGCGCTTGATAGTTAAAGCCCATAATCCCGTATTCGCCACAGAGCTTGAGGATAATGTCCTTTGCGGAAACTCCAGGCCGCAGCGCGCCCCGCACATCGATCCGCACGGTCTCGGGCACGCGGACCCAAATTTCGCCGGTCGCCAACACGCCCGCCATCTCCGTCGCACCGATGCCGACCATGAACGTGCCGAATGCGCCGCCGGTGCATGAATGGCTATCGCCGCCGACGATGAACTGGCCCGGCTTCACGTGCCCGCTTTCCGGCAGCACGATGTGGCAGATGCCCTGTTCTTTGATGAAGTTCTTCACGTCGTGATCTTTGACCCAGCTTTGCGCATGGCTCTGGATCGCATTGAACGCCTCATCATCGCTGTTGATGTAGTGATCGGTGATCACCACCAGCTTATCCAAATCCCACACAGGCACACCGAGGCCATCCAGATACTTACCCGCACTTCTGGGCCCGGCGCTGTCGTGCATCATCGCGAGATCAACATTGCACGTCACGATTTCGCCCGGCGTCAGGCTGTTGCGCCCGGACGCTTTCGCGATAATTTTTTCGGCAAGTGTTAGCGGCATATTGTTATTCTCCTGAATTTGCGTTGCGCAACCTGTTTTATCTTGCTCGTCTCGCCGAACGGCCTCGGCGTCATCCTGAACTTGATTCAGGATCCATGTTTGTCCGGTCGCCAACTGTGCGCGTTTAAAAGTGGATCCTGAATCAAGTTCAGAATGACGCGCGATAGTGAAGCCATCTTCATACGATTTTCTTGTCACGCAGGGCGGTGATTTGATCATCATCATACCCCGCGTCCCGCAACAAATATTCCGTATCCGCACCCAGTTTTGGCGCCGGGTTCGCAGGCGCCGGCGCGCCGCCGGAACGCACCGCGGGCGCCATGTATTTGTAGGTACCATGGCCTTCCAGCGGGATTTCCTGAATGCGGCCTTCATCGGTGACGAACGGATTGTCGAGCGCCTGCTTGACGTCATTGATCGCAGCCGCGGGTACACTGCCTGCGAACACCGTCAGCCATTCAGCCGTGGTCTTCGCCGACAATGCGGCGTCCAGTAATTCTTCGATCAATGGGCGATTATCAAAACGTTCTTTGAAGCTTTTAAAGCGCGGATCGCTGCCCCACTCGGGCTTGCCGATGGCGTTGCAGAGCGCCGGCCAGAATTTTTCCTTATTGCACATCAGGTAAATCCAGCCGTCTTTGGTTTGGTACAACTGACACGGCGTCAGCGCCGGATGCGCGGAACGTGCGAGGCGTGTCTGCACATGGCCCTCGTTCAGATACCACATCCCCGGATAGCCGAGGTTGGATAGCGCAATGTCGAATAAGCTCACATCCATATCGCGGCCGATCCCGGTTGCCCGCGCACCCGTGATCCCGGCCAACACCGCGTAGGCAAGTGCCAGGCCGGTCATCTGATCAACCACCGAGAGGCCGAACCGCGTCGGCGGATTTTCCGGCTCACCGGTCAGCGAAAACCACCCGGCCTCGGCCTGCATTAGATAATCAAACCCCGGCCAGTTTTTACGTGGCCCCTCGCGCCCATAGGCCGACAAGTGCGCACACACGATACGCGGGTTCACGTCTTGCAAGTCCGCATAGGTGATGCCGAGCTTTTCCGGCACGTCACCCCGCAGGTTCGACGACACCGCATCGGCGCGCGCCACCAGATCACGGAACACCTGGCGACCCTCTGTCGACGTCAGATCCAACGTCATCGAGCGCTTGTTGCGGTTATACGCATGAAAGAATTCCGAAGACCCATCCTTAAACCAATACGGTCCGATGTCGCGAGCGAAATCACCACCGATTGGGTTTTCGATCTTCACAACCTCGGCGCCTTGATCGGCCAAGAACATAGTCCCGAACGGGCCGGCGCCGTATTGTTCAACCGCCAGCACGCGCACACCGTCGAGAGGAAGTGGGTTATCGGTCATTCAAAGGTCCAAATTCTCTATTCATAAAACCACAAGCGTCATCCTGAACTTGATTCAGGATCCATACTTATCTCATCAGCAATCGTGCGCGTTTAAAAATGGATCCTGAATCAAGTTCAGGATGACGCAAATCTTAAAGACGGTCATTCGTGCCGCTCCACCAGTTGTTTGGCGATGATGATACGTTGCAGCTCGTTGGTGCCTTCACCGATGCACAGCAACGGCGCGTCGCGGTAATAGCGCTCCACATTGTATTCGGGCGAGTAGCCGTAAGCGCCGTGAATGCGCATCGCTTCGGCGGCATTTTCCATGGCGGCTTCGGTGGCGAATAGTTTCGCCATGCCCGCTTCCATATCACAGCGCGCCCCAGCGTCGTAGGCGATGGCGGCATCTTCGACCAGCTTGCGCGCCGCCTGCACCCGGGTTGCCATGTCGGCAAGTTTGATCTGGATCGCCTGATGCTCGCAAATCGGTTTGCCGAAGGTCTTGCGCTGCATGGCGTAATCCAAGGAGTCTTGTAGGGCCGCATCGGCAACACCGACACCACGCGCCGCCACATTGATGCGGCCAAGCTCAAGCCCACCCAGAATTTGTTGCAAACCCCGCCCCTCGGCATCGCCAATCAGGTTTGCCACGGGTACGCGTACATCGACGAACTCAACCTCGCCGGTATCAATCCCCCGATAGCCCAACTTTTTCAGTTTATGCGCTTTATAGCCGGCGGATTTCGGCACCAAAATTAAACTCATACCCCGATGCCGCGGGTCGGCGTCCGGGTCGGTTTTGACCAGCACCGCAAGCATACCGCCTTTGACCGAATTGGTGATCCAGGTCTTGGTGCCGTTGATCACATACTCGTCACCATCGCGCACGGCGCGGGTGCGGATCGCTTGTAAATCGGTGCCGGCATCGGGCTCCGTCAGGGCAATGCCGCCGCGAATGTCACCGGTGGCGAACTTCGGCAGGTATTCCCGCTTCATATCCTCGGTGCCGAAACGCTCGACCGCGGCGGCCATGATCAGGTGCGAATTAAAAATACCGGACACCGACATCCACACGGCTGCGACGCGCTCGACAATTTTCGAATAGGTTTTGATCTCCAACCCCAAGCCGCCGTATTCCGCCGAGATCGTCGCCCCGAACATCCCCAGCTCGGCCAGCTTGTCTGCGACCTGCGTCGGGTATTCGTCTGCCGCTTCCAGATTGCGGACGTAAGGCGCCACGTCTTTTTCCAAAAACTTATCGACCGCATCTAATACCAGGCGGCTGTCATCACTCATAGAAGCGTCCGGCATCTGCTTTCTCCGTTCATTTTATTCTCCGCGCCATGGACCCCCGCCTGCGCGGGGGTGACGGGAAATGTAGGCAAACGCATCATGCGACTTAATAATCCGCCTTATCGTCCACCGCATGGCCCCGCTTCGGGATCAGCATCGCACGCTCGAACGAAATCACTTCGACGCCGTCTTGGTTTTTGCCCACGGTCTTGATGGTAACAATGCCCTGGGTCGGGCGCGATTTGCTCTCGCGGATCGCCAGCACTTCGCTTTCGGCATACAACGTATCGCCGTTGAACACCGGCGCCGGCATTTTGACCTTATCCCAGCCCAGATTGGCGATGGTCTTTTGGCTGACGTCGGACACACTCATCCCGGCCACCACCGACAACGTCAGGCACGAATTCATCAGCGGCTTACCGAACTCGGAATGCTTGGCGTATTCGGCATCGAAGTGCAACGGATGCTGGTTCATCGTCAACAGCGTGAACCATGTATTATCGGTCTCGGTCAGCGTGCGCCCGGGCCGATGCTCATAGACATCGCCGACCTTAAAATCTTCAAGGTAGCGCCCATAAGACTCACGATATCGGTTTGGACCGACTTCTTTTGCTTCTGCGACCATTATTCTGCGGCCTGCGCCTGCGGCTTGCCGGCTGCAAGGACAGCCGAGACCGAGTTCTGCGTCTCCAGACCCATAATCGCGTCAGCAAAGCGACCGGCACCGTCGACGCCGAGATAAGGTTCGGATAAGCCTGAGAACTTGCCGCGGAATTCTGCCACCGTCATAAAGTTCGCAGGCTCACCTTTCGGCATATCAACCAACACCGAGAATGTGCCGCGTGCGGTTTTCACCGTTGCCTTGCCCGCCATGTTGGCCGGGAACAGTGCCTCGACCTCGGGATCATTGACGCAGGTGACCTTTTTGGTCAGCGCTAAGGTGTCTGGGTTTTTCAGGTGTTTGGCGTAGTGATCCCACAGCATCGTGCCCTCACTCAGCACCACAGCCGCGCAGAACGGCATCGAGAATTGGCCGTCGACGACGCTTTCCGGATTGTGTTTGGCGTCTTCGGGGAATGACACGATCTTCATGCCGGTCTTCGGCAGACCGATCTCGACCGCTTCGACTTCATCGGCGGTGACGCCTTCGTCCTTCATGATTTTTTGCAGGGCGTCCATCGCCGCGTGGGTATAACGGCAGCTTGGGAACGGCTTCACCGCCAAGCGCATGGTTTGCCACTCAGTGCCCAAGTCTTTGGTCGCCTTGGCGTGGTCGGCGTTGGGGGCGTAGGCATGCAGGAAGCCCCACTTACCTTCGAAAGCATGACGCGGGCCTTTGAAGCCTTCGAGCGCCATCACCGCGCACATCAGGCCGTTCTGCGCCGCTTGGCCGACATGCGAACGCTTGGTCCAGGCGCCATCGGCCAGGAACTGCATCGAGCCCGCCGATTGCGACAGCGCGATCCCGAATCCGCTGTCGATCTGATCAGCGTCCATGCCGAGTAATTTGCCCGCCGCCGCCACGGCCCCAAAGATGCCGCAGGTCGCAGTCGGATGATAGCCGCGATCGTAATGATCCGACGGCCCGAGCGCCAACGACAGGCGGATCTGCACTTCATAGCCGGCGACGCAGGCGGCGATCAGGTCTTTGCCCGACGCGCCCATCATTTCAGCCGCCGCCAACGCGGCAGGCACGATGGGTGCAGATGAATGCAAAGACGCTTCCGCGTGCGTGTCGTCAAAGTCTAACGAGTGCGCGAGGGTACCGTTCAGCAAGGCTGCTGCGGAGGGCGCATAAGTTTTTACGTCGCCCGGCACGGCGCAATCGCCAGTCGCCAGACCCAACCGTTCAATCGCGCGGACCATGGCCGGCGTCGACTCCGCATCATTGCGGGCGCGAACCATGATGCCGGCGGTATCGAGAATAAGAAGCTTGGTGCGTTCAACGACCTCGGCGGGCAAGTCTTCGTAATGTAGGCCCGCAGCAAAGTCGGCAAGTCGGCGGCTAATGTCCGTCATTGGATGTCTCCCAAATGTTCCATATTTACTTTTTAACGTTCGGTTCATGACGACCGATTTGTCGACTATTTCATCACACCCTAGAGCAGACGACAAATTCCATGTGATGCCCGCTGGGCACAATACTTTGAACTCGGCGTACCCCTCGAAGGTCCCGGATATTGAAAGTTGCCCTCCACCTGCGTCATCCACCCCGTGCGTCATCCTGAACTTGATTCAGGATCTTTGGATGTACGAACACGGCGGCTGGGGCGTTTACCTAGCAGTGGATCCTGAATCAAGTTCAGGATGACGCGGGATGGGGGGGGCTAGATATTATCGCGACGCCTTTTGAAGATGGTCGGGCAGCGCAACAGCGGCTAAGCTGCCGTCAAACATGGGGGATTATATGCAAGACATCGCAAAGAGACTGGGCGCGCTCGCCACATCGACATTGGCCAATGCGTTGGACCGGGTCGACTGTCCAAATCAAACGCTGGTCAATTTGAAAGCGGTCAAACCGGGGATGCGATTTTGTGGACCGGCGCGCACGGTGCGCGAAGAAAGCGGCCCCTATGGCACCTTTGCGTCTGCAGATTTTCGTGTCGGTGCAATGATTGATGCCGCGGCCCCTGGTGAGGTCATCGTCGTCGCGGCCGACGGAGTCCCGTATTCGACGTGGGGCGGTATGGCGTCATTGGCGGCTGCGCACAAAGGCATTGCCGGAATCGCCGTCGACGGCGGCGCCCGCGATGCCGACGAAACGGCGGCCGCGGGCTTTAATGTGTTTACCCGCCATCTGGTGCCGACCACGGGGCGGCATCGGCTGCGAGTTGCCGAGATCGGCGGCACCATCGTGGTCGATGGCGTGCTGATCAGCAACGCAGACTGGATCGTCGCCGACGATACGGGAATTCTGGCGGTGCCGGCGGGCGTGCTCGACGACGTCATCACGATGGCGGAGACGTTCACCCTTGAGGACCGCAAAGCCGAAGATGCGATCAGGGGCGGCCTATCGTTTTCAGACGCCATGAAAAAGTTCGGAAATATCTGATGGGCACGCTTGCGGACGAAATTGCGCGCGCGCTGAAGCATCACGGGGTCGCGCGCGTATTTGGCATACCGGGTGGTGGGTCCAGCCTCGATATCATGGACGCGGCGAAACGCGCCGACATGCCGTTTACGTTGGCCCGTACCGAAGCGGCGGCCAGCATCATGGCGGCGGTCACCGGCGAGCTGACTCGCGCACCGGGCGCAGTGCTGGTCGGCGTCGGGCCGGGCGCATCAAGCGCGGTCAACGGCATCGCCTATGCCAGCCTAGAGCGATCTCCGATGGTGCTGTTTATCGATGGTCCGGCGTCGAGCCTACATCAACATTTCGACCAGCAAGCCGTCTATGCGCCGCTGGCCCGAAGAACCGCGCAGCTTCGCCCGGATGTCGGCGCCGCCACACTGAACTCGCTGCTGACGCAAAGCATGAACGCCCCGGAAGGCCCGGTCGTCGTGGAATTGACAGCGGGGGATGCGGCTGCCGAAGCGCGGGCGTTCGAGCCTGTGCCCCACCTCCCCGCCATCGAGCCGACCTCCACCGATGTCGATGGCGCCTCAGCGATGTTGGCGGCGAGCCAGAAGCCCGCGATCATCGTTGGCCTTGAAGCCCGTGCGCATGGTGACGCGGTGCGCGCGTTTGCGGACGCTTTAGGCGCAGTGTGCTTCACGACGTATAAAGCGAGCGGTGTCATCAATGCCGAGGTGCCCCACTTCATCGGTCCGTTCACGGGGGCTTCGGGCGAGAACAAGGCGCTCAGCGACGCCGATCTGATTATCGGCATTGGATTCGACGCCATCGAGTGCATTCCAGGCACTTGGCCGGACACCCTCGCGCCGGTGTTGATGCTGAGCGAAGCCGCCCCGACGAACCCGAGAGTCCCCGTCGCTTTCGCAGTTACCGGCGACCTGTCCAGCACCTTGGCCGCTCTAAAACCCAAACTGCACAGCGCTTGGCAGCGCGACGATATCGCGACCTTACGCAGGCACATGAACGACATCTATACACCCCGCGGAAATGGATTTTCGAATGCACATGTGGTCCAAGCGATGACTGAGGTTGTGGACCCGGCGACGCGGCTTTGTCTCGACGCCGGCGCCCACATGTTCGCCGTGTTCGGCCTATGGCCGAGTAGCAAGCCGTTCGGCATTTTGAAATCAAATGGATTGTCGAGCATGGGCTATGCCCTGCCCGCCGCGATTGCGTCAAAATTGGCCGAACCCGACGTGCCCGTGATCGCCTACACGGGTGATGGCGGCCTGGCGATGTGTTTGGGCGAACTGGCAACGGCGTCCGAGCTTGATTTGGATATCACGCTTTGTGTGATCAACGATGCCGCCCTGTCGCTGATCGACATCAAACAACAGCGCCAACAACGCCCGAGCGTCGGCGTGCGCTCGCCGCTGATTGACTATGCCGCCGTCGCGCAAACATTGGGCTGGGCGTCCGAGGTGATTGAAGATGCGGACGCGCTCAAGCGTGCGCTGAGCAAACCCGGGCGTAAACTGCTCGATATCCGCATCGACCCCGCAGGTTACGGAGATGAACTGGCGAGATTGCGGGGCTAATACGCGCGATGGCACCAGTGTAGCTGCGCCCCTGCCCCCCAGGCCCTACCCCGCTGCGTCATCCTCTCCCCCTAAGCGGCTCGCTCTAAGGATTTATTTCACTTTAACGGCGAGAAAGACGCTGGGCTGAGAATCTTATTACGTTGATCGACCAACATACCCGCGGAATTGCGTTTATACGTATCCCACGCCGGGTCGGCGTCACGGGCCTTGCGACGGGCTTCCATGTCGGCGAAATCCGCATAGCCCCACAAGTGCACGACCTCGTTCACGGGGCCGACAGCGGTGGTAAAGTAACCGATTAAGTGACCCAAATGCTTGAGTTGCACCGGTAATCCCTCAGCCTCGAACACGGCCAGGTATTCTCTGTTACGTCCGTGCGCGATGGTATAGGTGCGATGGTCGATGATCATGGCATGGGGCCTTTTCTGCTAAAAACTTTACGGTGGCATCAACCTGTATAGAGGCTTGCCACCCCGCAACGGGACCGTTATAACCCGCCCGCCCCTTGTAAGGGGCTTTCTTTTTACGCACACGCGCTTAAATACGCATGTGTTGGCGACGAGTTTTAACTGCAACAACATTTAGGAGCGAGAAATGGCCGTTGAACGGACCCTCTCGATCATCAAGCCCGATGCGACCCGCCGCAACTTGACCGGTAAGATCAATGCGCGCTTTGAAGACAACGGTTTGCGCATCATCGCGCAGCGCCGCCTCCAGCTGACCCGTGCGCAGGCCGAAGCTTTTTACGGCGTTCACAAAGAACGTTCGTTCTTCAACGACCTATGCGAATTCATGACCTCCGGCCCGGTCGTCGCGCAAGTGTTCGAAGGTGAAGGCGCTGTCGCCAAGAACCGCGAAATCATGGGCGCTACCAACCCGGCCAACGCAGACGAAGGTACGATCCGTAAGGACTTTGCCGAAAGCGTCGAAGCGAACTCGGTCCATGGTTCGGATTCGCCGGAAAACGCTGCGATTGAAATTGCGTTCTTCTTTGCCGCGACCGATATCGTCAGCTAACGCGACGGAAGATGTTATTGGCGATGCTATTAAAGGGAACCCCCTGCCGGTCGGCGGGGGTTTCTTTTTTATGGGTTCGCCGGATTAATCAGCGCGCCTTCGGGCGGGCTCACACCTTGTACGCGGACCACTTCACCACTGATCCGCACCCGGCCTTCGGCAATCCACTGCACGGCCAGCGGATAGATTCTATGTTCCTGCGTTAATATACGCGCCGCCAACGCATCCGCATCATCCGAGGCATGTACCGGCACCACCGCCTGGGCGATGATCGGCCCCGTATCCATTTCCGGACGCACGAAGTGCACCGTACAGCCGGCGAAGCGCACACCCGCATCGATCATCCGCTGATGCACATCCAAACCTTTAAACGCCGGCAGCAACGACGGATGAATGTTGATCAAGCGGTCCTGCCACCGCTCACAAAAAGACGTGCTCAACAGCCTCATGAATCCGGCCAGAACGACCAACTCACAGCCCGCCGCCGCGATCAGCTTGGTCATCTCAGCATCAAAGCTGTTACGGTCGGCAAAGTCTTTATGCGGCAAGGCGTGCGTCGCAATCCCCGCAGCCTCGGCCAAGGCCAATGCGGGTGCGTTTTGTTTATTGGAAATCACCAATGCGATTTCGGCTGGGTACGAAGGATCAGCGGCAGCCTCGATGATCGCCTGCATGTTGGAGCCCCGCCCCGACACCAGGACGGCTGTCTTCATCCGCGCCATAGCGCCTCACCGTTTTCGATCACCACCGGCGCACCATGATCATGCGCTGTGACCTCGCCGATCTCGAACACGGTTTCGCCAGCAGCCTCAAGAGCCGCTTCGATATCGCGCGCTGCATGCGGGGTCACGATGATCACCATACCGATACCGGCATTAAACGCCCGGAACATCTCAGGCGTCGCCACGTTCCCGGTTTCTTTGAGCCACTTGAACACCGCTAGACCGGTCCAGGCGTGCGCATCCAAACGTGCGCCCATGCCTTTCGGCAATACGCGCGGCAGGTTTTCGCTTAAGCCCCCGCCGGTGATGTGTGCCAAGCCTTTTACGCCGCCGACCTTGATCGCACCCAGGCACGACTTCACGTACATCCGAGTCGGCGTTAGGAACGCTGTTGCGACAGTCTGGCCCGGGGCGAACGGGGCCGGATCGGTCCAGCCGAGCCCGGCTTTTTCGAGAATTTTACGCACTAAAGAGAATCCGTTGGAATGTACACCGCTGGACGCCAACCCTAAAATCACGTCGCCCGCGGCAATATCGGGCTTCGGCAGCACATCGGTGCGCTCAACCGCGCCGACGCAGAAACCAGCCAGATCATAATGGCCGTCTTCGTACATGCCCGGCATTTCCGCCGTTTCGCCGCCAATCAACGCGGCACCGGCCTGCAAACAGCCCTCAGCAATACCGGCGACCACTTGCTCGGCGGTCCCAACATCTAGGTGTCCCGACGCGAAATAATCTAAGAACAGCAGCGGTTCCGCGCCCTGCACCACCAAATCGTTGGCACACATGGCGACCAAGTCGATGCCGACCGTATCGTGGATTCCGCTTTCGATAGCCGCCAGCAGCTTGGTGCCGACGCCATCGGTGCCGGACACCAGCAGGGGGTCCTTGTAACCGGCCTTGGCGACGTCAAACAATGCACCGAAGCCGCCCAGGTCCGCAACCACACCCGGGCGCGCGGTTTTCGCTGCCATCGGACCGATGCGGCGCACAAGTTCGTTCCCGGCTTCAATATCGACACCTGCGTCACGATAGCTCAAGCTGCCTTGGCCGTCTGGGCCACCTGGGGCGTTATCCGTCTGATCGGTAATGGTCTTTCTCCTTGGCGTGAGTGTGCTAAATTACGCGTCACGTTCCCAAGGAACAAGAGACAACGCGTACGGTGGATCACATCCCCATCCATTCTGAATCGTTGATGTGCAAAAACCACACGCCGAGGCCAATTTAAAGACCCGATTAGAGGACCACCTGCATGTTGTTAGCGCATCGACTGAAATCGGCCTTGATCTGCGCGCTCGCGGCATTCGCCTTGCTTGGCGCAGGCAACGCCTTTGCCGCCGAAGAAGAGGTCTTTGAGGTTCGCAACATCGGCGTCGATGTAAAGGCTGAAACAGCCGCCGAAGCACGCGCGCAAGCGCTGCGCGAAGCGGAACAAAAAGCGTTCGAGACCATGTTGGCCCGCCTCACCTTGCGCCAAGACCGGCCAAATATTCCGAGTCTCAGCCGCGCCGACATCGCAGGCTACGTCCGCGATTTCTCGGTCGCGCAGGAAAAAGCGTCCAGCGTCCGCTACATCGCGCGTCTGAATTACCGCTTTAAGCCCGAACCTATCCGCCAATTGCTGCGCGCTTATAACGTGCCGTTCGCCGAAACCAGCTCAAAACCGATGCTGGTCTTGCCGGTGTTTGAGCGCGCCGCCAACGTGGTGTTGTGGGACGAGCCGAACCCATGGCGATTGGCTTGGCAGCAACGCGATGCGCCGGATGGCTTGGTGCCGCTGATTGTGCCCATCGGGGATTTGAACGATATCGTTACCATCGGGGCCGCTGATGCGCTGGCAGGCTCCAGTCTGAAGCTGGCGACACTCGCCGACCGCTATGCGGCGACAGGCAGCATCGTCGCCCACCTGAATTTGACCGTGGACCCGACGACCGGTGCTGAGGCGTCGACCATCACCCTACTTCGCCCGTTCGACCCGATTCCGGTCGAAGCTCGTAGCGCGGTTTTGATCCAGCTTAGCGGCGAAGACATGCCCGCGTTCATGGCGCGTGCCGTCGATGACACGGTCAGTCGCATCAACGAACTTTGGAAGCGCCGCAACTTGATCTTTAACGTTGGCACGGGTGTGCTGGCGGTCACGGTGCCGATCGGCGGCCTCGGCGACTGGCTACAGATCAAAAAGCAGCTGGCCGGCATCGGCATCATTCGGCATACCGAAATCGTGCTTTTATCGCGTGAACAAGTGCGTGTGAACGTGCACTTTGCCGGCGGTGCCGAACAACTAACGACCGCGCTTGAACAAGCGAATTTATCACTGTTGCAAGAAAGCGGCGAATGGCTGGTGATGCCGATCGGCGCCTTCCAACCGCCGAAAGGCTAAGCCTATGAGCCGGGAAGTCCGCATCGTATTTTGGCTGGTGGCACTGATTGCGCTCGGCTTTATCATCAAGGTTTTAAATGATGTGCTGATGCCGTTCGTGGTCGGCATGGCGATTGCATATTTCTTCGATCCAGCAGCCGACAAGCTGGAACGTATGGGAATGGGCCGCACCGCAGCGACATCGATGATTCTGCTTGGGTTTTTCTTGGCCGCCATCGGCGTTGTGGTGCTGATCTTCCCTGCGCTGCAAAAACAGATTGCCGCATTCGTTAAACTGATCCCCGCGTTGGTGGATCGCGTGCAGGCGCTTGCAGGCCCATTTCTGGCGGACATGCGGACCGACATGACGCCGGAAACCATGAACGAAATCAAAGCCGCAGTCGGCAACTACGCGGGCACCGTGTTTAAAGGTGTGACCAGCGTCATAGCATCGGTTTGGAGCGGCGGACTTGCCGTCCTCAACTTGTTATCGCTTTTGTTGATCACCCCGCTGGTCGCATTTTATCTGCTCCGTGACTGGGATGACATCGTCGAAAAAATCGACGGCTGGCTGCCGCGCGATGCAGCGCCCACCATTCGTAAACAGTGCAAACGAATTGATGACACGCTGGCGGGCTTTGTGCGCGGACAAGCCAGTGTCTGCATCGTACTCGCAGTGTTTTATGCAGTGGGGTTGAGCTTCGCTGGACTTAAAGCCGGTTTGTTGATTGGCATCGCAGCAGGCTTGCTCGCTGTGATCCCCTACATCGGTGCATTCGTCGGCTTTATCATCGGCGTCAGCTTAGCGGTCGCGCAATTTCAAGAGGACTGGGTGTCGATCCTGATTGTGGCAGCGATCTTTGTCATTGGGCAAACCTTGGAAAGTTATTTCCTGACGCCGAAGCTGGTCGGCGGTCGGGTCGGTTTGTCACCAATCTGGATTATCTTTGCGATGCTGGCGGGCGGTGCTTTGTTCGGGCTGACCGGTGTGCTTATCGCGCTGCCGGTCGCCGCCATCACCGGGGTCGTGGTGCGCTTCGCGATCGACCAATATCTGGACAGCGATCTGTATCACGGTGAAAATCGCTCGGACCCATCGTGAGTTCAACCGACATGCCTCGTCAACTCAGCCTTGATCTCGATCCGCGCCCGGCACTTGGCCGGGACGACTTTATGGTCGCACCTTGCAACGCGGAAGCGGTAGCATGGCTAGATCGGTTTCCAAACTGGCCAGCCCCTGCCCTGGTCATTTCCGGCGCGCCCGGATCCGGCAAAACCCATCTTGCCCGCGTGTTCATGGCACAGACCGAGGCCATTCAACTCACCGCCGAAATGCTAAAACGCAACGCCACACCCCACTTCCCGGACTTTGCCGCCATCGTCATCGAAGATGCGGACACCCTAGCCGGCGACGCCGTAGCCGAAGAAGCGATGTTCCACCTTTATAATCAAGCCCGTGAACAGGGCGCCGGCATTTTATTCACCGCCACCAGCCCTGCAGCCCGCTGGCCGCTCAATCTCGCCGACCTGATATCTCGTCTGCGCGCAGCGCCGTCCGCAGAAATCGGTGCGCCGGACGATGCGCTGCTGACCGCTGTGCTTGCGAAACTTTTCTCTGACCGACAGCTTAAGATCGACGCAGACGTGCTGGGCTATGTGGTGCCGCGCATGGAACGCTCGTTCGCCGCAGCGCTGAACTTCGTCGCCAATGCTGATCGCCATGCGCTTGAGACCAAACGCCGGGTCACTGTGCCGCTGGCGCGTCAGGTTCTGAACGGCTAAGCGGCCCCCCCACAAAAACAAACCTGAGCCTCGCTTGACCACGGCTTCGGCGTGGATAGAGTGAGGCCACAGAACATCATCATTTCTTGGAGGACATCATGGATTTAGGAATCGTCGGCAAAAAAGCCATCGTCTGCGCGGCATCAAAAGGCCTCGGCAAAGGCTGCGCCGAAAGCTTGGTCAAAGAAGGCGTCGACGTGACGATCTGCGCCCGCACCGCTGAGACCTTGGAAGCGACCGCCGAAGAACTCCGCGCGCTGGGCGGCGGCAGCGTGACCACGGTGGCCTGCGACATCACTTCCGACGAAGGCCGCGCCGAAATTCTCAAGGCGTGCCCGAATCCAGACATCTTGGTCAACAACGCAGGCGGCCCACCGCCCGGCGATTTTCGCGATTGGGACCGGGATGACTGGATCAAAGCGGTCGACGCCAACATGCTGACACCAATCTTCCTAATCAAAGCGACCGTCGACGGCATGATTGATCGAAAATTCGGCCGCATCGTCAATATCACGTCCAGCGCCGTGAAAGCGCCGATTGATATTCTCGGCCTCTCGAATGGCGCACGCGCCGGCCTCACCGGTTTTGTTGCCGGTATTGCGCGCAAAACCGTGCGCCACAACGTCACCATCAACGGCTTGCTGCCGGGACCGTTCTATACAGACCGATTGATTTCGAACCTCAAAGTGAATGCAGAAAAGCAAGGCGTGTCGTTTGAAGAAATGGCAAAGCAGCGCGCCGAGGGCAACCCCGCCGGGCGCTTCGGCACTGCCGAGGAATTCGGTGATTACTGTGCCTATCTGTGCTCCGCACAAGCCGGCTTTGTCACCGGCCAAAACTTGCTGATGGATGGCGGTGCATTCCCAGGGACGCTGTAACCACATCCCACACACAGAAATATGACAGCGAAACAACGATGGCGGCTTTTAAGCCGCCATCTTTTTTACGCGTGAATAATGCTTTTTACGGCTTTCTCATGTCAGACATAAAACTGTCGAACTCGAAGCTTTACAGATTTGTCATCATTGCGCTCAGTGACAGTGTTCACACGAAGCTGCTATAATTGAGCAATTCTTATCGAGGCGAACACATAAAATGGATGAAACATCCGCGATCAAGCACACTTCTGCGCCAGATACGGTGCCACAAAGCGATAAACCCACATTGAAGGGCGCTGAAAGCCGACTGCTGAACCGCGAGTTGTCTTGGCTCGCATTCAATGCGCGCGTCCTCGAAGAAGCGGAAAATGAAGCGCATCCGTTGCTGGAGCGCCTCCGCTTTCTATCAATTTCGGCTGCCAACCTGGACGAATTCTTTATGGTCCGGGTCGCCGGCATCAAGGGGCAAATTCGTGCCGGTGTCACGCAGCCCAGCGACGACGGCCTCACGCCGACGCAGCAAATTGAGGCAATCCAAATCGAAGCCCACGCGCTAATGCGTGAACAGCACAAAATTTGGGATAAGCTACGCAGCGCACTTCGCGAAGAAGATATATTTATCCTCAGCCGCGACGAAGTTGAAGACGAAGACTTACCGTGGCTCGAACAGCATTTCATGGATCATGTATTCCCGGTGCTGACGCCGCTCGCCGTTGACCCGGCGCACCCGTTTCCGTTCATCCCGAACCTTGGCTTTTCGCTGGCGTTGATGCTGCAAGAACGCAACGACGGCGAAGACCTCCGCGCGCTGTTGCCGGTGCCGTCACAGTTGCAGCGTTACGTGCGCCTGCCGGGGCCGGTGATCCGCTACCTGCCGCTCGAAGACTGGATTTTGTTGTTCTCCGACAAGCTGTTTCCGGACTTTGAAATTGTCGAGTGCGGGGCGTTCCGGGTTATCCGCGACAGCGAAATGGAAATCGACGAAGAAGCCGAAGACTTGGTGCGCACCTTTGAAAGCGCGCTCAAGCGCCGCCGTCGGGGCTCCGTCATTCGTCTGACCTTCAACGCCGATATGCCGGGCCAACTTCAAGAATTGATCATCGGCGAAATGGGTGCTGAGGCCGGCGTTGCAATGCCTATGGAAGGCCCGCTTGGCCTTGCCGATACCAAACAGTTGATCATCAGCGAGCGTCCGGACCTGCTGTTCACACCGTTTAATGCCCGCTTTCCGGAGCGCATTCGTGATTTCGGTGGCGATGTTTTTGCCGCCGTCGCCAAAAAAGACATCATCGTTCATCACCCCTATGAAAGTTTTGACGTGGTGGTGCAGTTCGTGCGCCAAGCCGCCCGCGACCCGGATGTGGTTGCCATCAAGCAGGCGCTATATCGGACGTCCAACGACTCACCGATTGTAGCTGCGTTGATTGAGGCCGCCGAAGCCGGCAAGTCGGTCACCGCCATGGTTGAATTGAAAGCCCGCTTCGACGAAGAAGCCAACATCCGCTGGGCGCGCGATTTGGAGCGCGCCGGCGCGCAGGTAGTCTATGGCTTCGTCGACAAAAAAATTCACGCCAAGGTCAATTTGATTGTCCGACGTGAAGGCGATCAGTTGAAATCTTACGTGCACTTCGGCACCGGCAACTACCACCCGATCACGGCAAAGATTTATACCGATCTTTCGTTCTTCACCTGCGATCCCGCGCTATGCCGCGATGCCGCGCGATTGTTCAACTATATGACCGGATATGCCAATCCTGCCGAAATGGAAAAGCTGTCGTTTGCGCCGCTGACCTTGCGCCAGCGCCTGGACAACCTGATCGATATCGAAATCGAAAATGCCAAAGCCGGCAAGCCGTCCGGTATTTGGATGAAAATGAATTCCCTGGTCGACGGCGAGATGATTGAAAAGCTTTACGAAGCCTCAAACGCCGGGGTGCAGGTTAATCTGGTGATTCGGGGCATCTGCTGCTTGCGCCCGGGCGTGGAAGGTATGAGCGAGAACATCTTCGTCAAAAGCATCGTCGGTCGGTTCTTAGAGCATTCCCGGATCTTCTGCTTTGCCAATGGCGAGGAGCTGCCGTCCAGATCAGCCAAGGCTTACATCGCGTCGGCCGACCTGATGCCACGCAATTTAAACCGCCGCGTCGAAACCCTGGTGCCGATCGAAAACCCGACCGTGCACAAACAAGTCGTCGATGAAATCATGGTCGCGAACTTCCGCGATCAAGCGCAAAGCTGGACCATGAATCCGGACGGTACATTTACACGCGTGCCTCGGGGCGAAGGCATGTCGGCAACCGACTATTTCATGACCAATCCAAGTCTGTCCGGGCGCGGGTCTGCTCTTCAAATCGGCGAAGATCAGCCACGCCAAAAGTCGTCCAAGAAATTCAACAGCAACAAGAAGAAATCCTAAGAACGCCTAGCTCTTGCCCAGGGCGGGATAGCATCGTATTGACGCTGAGCCCGCAACCCTTAGGATCAGCCCGTGGCAGAGAAAGCAATCCCCCGAAAGCCCCCTGCGCGCATTGATCTTGCGCGCATCGGCGTTGTCGACATCGGTTCCAACACCGTGCGACTCGTGATCTATGACGTGCCCGATCGCATGCCGGTACCAATGTTCAACGAAAAATCTGACTGCCGCTTGGTCGAAGGAATGGCTGAAACGGGTAATCTATCGCCTGCCGGCGTCGAGCGTGCCCTAAAGAGCCTGCGACGATTCGTCCGCCTCGCCGACGCCATGGGCGTTATCACCCTAGATCTCGTCGCCACTGCTGCCGTTCGCGAAGCGAATGACGGCGATGCCTTCGTCGAGCACATTCAAGCTGAGTTCGGCATCAAAGTTTCGGTCTTGAGTGGCGCCGAAGAGGCGGAACTGAGCGCCATCGGCCTGATCACGGGCGTTCCGGACGCTGACGGTATTTTGGGTGATCTCGGCGGCGGCTCGCTGGACTTGGTCGGCCTCAACAAAGGCACGTGCGAGACCTTCGGCACCCTGCCCTTAGGTCACGTGCGCATCGCCGAAATGGCCGACGGCAAAATTCGTAAAGCCCGCAGCATTATCGCCGAGCACATCGCGCGTGCGGCGTGGCTACGCCAATCGCCGGGCCGCAATCTATACCTATCGGGTGGCATCATGCGGAATATTGCCCGGGTGTTTATCGAACAGACCGGCTACCCGCTGCACGTCGTCGACAACTACTCGATCCGCCATAACGACGCGCTCAGGTTATCTCGACTTTTGGCCGGCTTGTCGGCAAGCACGCTCAAGAAAATTCCGGCGATCTCGCCGTCCCGCATTAAAAGCATCCCCTTCGCCGCCGAAGTGCTCGCGCATCTGATCGAGACAGTGAAACCCGAAAACGTCATTTTCTCGGGATTCGGCATGCGCGAGGGGCAAATGCTGAAGCGCTTGCCAGAAGCGCTCCGCCACCAGGATCCACTGATCGCCGGCGCCGAAAGCTTGGCCGAGCGCACCGGTCGATTTTCGCTCAACGGCCACGAGATTGCAGATTGGCTGATCCCTCTATTCCCCGAAGCCACCGAAGCCGACAAGCGCCGCACCCTCGCCGCCTGCCTGCTATCGGACATCGGCTGGAATGAGCATCCGGATTACCGCGCCGAACATGCGTTCTATCGCTGTCTACGCCTGCCCTATGCCGGTTTGTCGCACGCGGATCGGGTGTCCATCGCGGCGATGGTATACGTGCGCTATAACGGCAATTCATCCGCGCCCCTGGTGACCACGGTCCGCAGCCTGCTCGCCGAAGATCAACTCAGCAAAGTAGACGGTATCGGCCGCGCCATCCGCCTCGCGCACACGCTTTCCGGCTCAGCGCCCGGCCTATTGGTGCAGACCAAGCTTGAACGCAAGGCAAAGACCTTGGTCCTGCACATGCCGGGCAGCAGCGGTGTTTTCCAATCAGAAACCGTGGAACGCCGCTTCCGCGGCCTCTCCAAATGCCTCGGCCTACGTGGATCGATTTCCTTGAAGTAACACATCCTTCGAGACGCCGCTAGCGCGGCTCCTCAGGATGAGGTTTTTTACAAGCCCAATATCGCAAGGTGCCCGGAAAGCCTCATCCTGAGGAGGCCGCAGGCCGTCTCGAAGGAGGGGGCTGGCCGCCATTGTTAGGCCGTCGGTTTTTCGGCGATGGCGACGCGGTCGCCGGCCAACTCAAGGCAGATTTCGCCCTTCCGAAGCCGCAGCGCATCTTCGCCGAAGACCGACAGCCGCCAGCCTTTGAGCGCCGGCACGTCGGCGTCTTCGCCGAACGCAGCAATGAGTTCCACATCGGCGGCGTTGGCAACCAGCTTGGTGGCAACGTTCGCTTCGGCGCACTTCATTTTCAACAGCACCTTGAGTAAATCCGCCGCCGCCGCCGTCCATGCAGGCAGATCAAGTTTTTGCGCAGGCTCAGGCCATTCGGACTTGGGCGCATCGGCACCTTTATGGATCGCTTTCAGCAACGTCTCACCGCTTGAGCCTTCGGCGAGTCGACGGCCCAGACCACGAGTCTTGGCGAGTTCGTCTACCGTCTTTGGGATGCGATGCGAAATTTCCAACAACGCTTCATCACGAAGAATACGGCTGCGCGGCATGTCGCGACGCTGCGCCTCGTGCTCACGCCAAGCGGCGACGGCACGCAACACCGACAACTGACGGCCTTTTGCACCCCGGCTTTTGATTCGCTTATAGGCTTCGTCCGGATCGACGATATAGGTTTTTGTATCTTCGAGGATCGCCATCTCGGCGGCCACCCAAGATTGCCGCCCCGACAACTCGAGCTTACCGGCCAGTATTTCGTAAGCTGGGCGCAGATGCGTGACGTCTGCGAGCGCGTATTTAATCTGTTTTTCGCTGAGCGGGCGCAGCTTCCAATCGGTAAACCGCGATCCCTTGTCTATCCGCGCATCGGTCAGCTTACTGATCAGCGCTTCATATCCCACGGAATCGCCAAAGCCACAGACCATCGCCGCCACTTGCGTATCGAAGATCGGACGCGGTAGTTCGCCGGCGAGATTGAGAAATATTTCCAAGTCCTGACGGGCCGCATGAAACACTTTGAGCACCGAGGTGTCGGCCATCAGCTCATACATCGGCGACAAGTCGATCCCGTCCGCCAACGCATCCACAGCGTACGCTTCTTCGGCCCCACCGAGTTGCACAAGGCAAAGCTCCGGCCAAAACGTACTCTCGCGTATGAACTCTGTATCGACGGTCACATAAGGCTCGTCGCGCAGCCTGTTGCAAAAATCGCGGAGCGTTTGTGTATCGGTAATAACATCAGACATGCGCGGACGTTACACCGGGATCATGGGCACCGAAAGGCAAAGACGCGTGTTTTTATATGAAATCATCCCTCAACAAACGGATTATCGCGAAATGCGTCCAATGCCTCACCCGCGTCACGGAGCGCTGCCAGCTTGGGCCACGCATTCAAATTTTTAAAATCCGGCACCTTTGCAGACAAATGCGTCAGCGCCGCCGTCGCCGCAAAATCCGCCTGGGTTGGACCTGCGACCAAGCTGGCATCCGCAGCCCACGGCGTACCGCAATCACGCTCTAAATAGTCCAAACTGGCGCGCAGCGCGCGCTTATACGCCTCAATGAATTCCGGGTTTTGCAGATGCTGCGGGCGACGCACCGTCTCGATTCTAAGCTGCACCGCGCGATCCGACACCCCCATAAACAAGGTCGCCAGCCGCAGCACGTCGCGGCGTCCGGGCCCTGAGCGCGGCGTTAACGCACGGTCCGGTCCGGCAATCTCGTCTAAATAATCAATGATCATTGCGCTATCGATTAACGTCTCGCCATCATCGATGATCAATGCAGGCACTTTGCCGAGCGGGTTGAGGCGTCGCACTTCATCTGTATCGCCGAACACCGACAACACATGGCGATCAAACGTCAGCCCGTAATGGCTGAGCGTCGCCGCGACACGCCGCACAAACGGCGAATCGAGTTGGCCGACCAGGATCATCATGCCCCAAACCCCCAGGCTTTATCTCTACCCTATAGTTTAGCGACCTAAGTGCCGCTCGCTCAATCCCTTTACCAGCAAGCGCTCCGGCAATTCGTGCGCAAGCGCTGAAACCGAGCGTCGCGACATTCCGTGCGCGCAGCTAAGGACCAGTGATAACCTTGGCCAATGACCGACGACCGGCATAGTCAACCCTTGCAGATGATCCGACCGCGCCGATTGCCCTATCTGGCGGCGAGCGCAATTTTGCTCGGCCCGGTTTTGGCGCTCTTAATTTTGCGCCGCGACATCGTGATCGAGATCGGCCTGCTGCCCTGGATGATCGCAAGCGGGCTGATGGCGGCTGCACTTGCATGGGCATTGCTCAGGCTTTCCCGACCGAAGCCGTTGATGCGTATTTCGCCGTCTGGTATTGCGCTGCCGGGCTTACTTAACGACGAGCTTTCATGGCGCGACATCCGCTTGGTCGAAGCCGCGACCCGAAAAAAGTCCGTCGGCGACGTGCAAGACCGCTTGATCATCCACCTGATGCGCCCTGCTGTGCTGGATTGGCGGACCCGCCGATTGCAGCGCCTCTACGGCGGCATCCCACAGGCCGCGATTGCCGTGGACATCACCCTAGCCTGGCCGGAACGGGCCGAGATTGTGTGCGCCATGATCCGCGACGCTGCAAAAAGCTTTGCCGCCGCGCCCGCGCTGCAATCCATGGCGCGGCAAACTGCAGCGCAAGCGCCCGGTCGCAGATCGAAACTGCTGATGGCGGGTGCTGTGTTTGCGGCGGCAAGCGTCCCGATCCTCATGCAAACGCTGAACCTCGGGGCACCCCGGCTGTTTTCCGACGCGCTCAATCTGTATCAGGCGGGTGATGTGGCGGCCGCCTTACCGTTGTTGCAAAGCGATGCCCGCGCCGGCGATGTGCAGGCAGCGCTGGCCCTCGGCGCGTTGTATCTTAATGGCGATGGGGTTGAGCGAAATCCGTCGATGGCCGCAGGCTGGTTCCAGCGTGCCGCCGACACCGGCGATGCCATGGGAGCGTATCGATTGGGCGATGCCTATCGACTCGGTCTCGGCATGCAGCAAGATGTCGTCCAAGCGCGGCACTGGTATGTGCGCGCCGCCGACGCCGGCGCGCCCGAAGCCGCATTCGCCTTGGCGCGGATGTATCGGCTGGGCGATGGAGTCAGGCGCGATTACGCACAAGCGATACATTGGCTTAAACGTGCCGCCGCAGCCGGCTTTGCACCGGCCGAACACGACCTCGGGCAACTGTATCACGACGGCATCGCCGTGCCGCGCGACCCGCAAACCGCCGCCAACTGGTATTTGAAAGCGGCAGAGCGCGGCCATATTCCTGCCCGATACGATCTCGCCCGCCTTTTGTTAGACGGTGGACCGGACTCCCGCAAACGCGGCCTCGAACTCCTGCGCACGGCGGCAGAAGCCGGCTATGCGCCGGCGCAACGGCGCTGGGCCTTAAGCATCAATCACGGCCTCGGTGTCCCGCACGATCCGATTGAAGCCTATAAATGGATGTCTTTGGCCGAGCGCACCTGGCCGGCTGCAACCCGTGCCGACCTGGTCCGCGAAAAAGCCCGCATCGCCGCGCATCTGGACGCCGCCGCCCTCAACGAAGCCAAGTCCCGCATCCGCGCCTGGCGCCCGACGGGGCGTTGACGGAGTGCGAAGGAGGTCCCGGATAATGCTAATGCGTTTCCGGGATGACGGTCTAAATAAATTCGTCATCCCGAAACGGCGCAGCCGTATCCGGGACCTCCCCGTCAATTAACAAACACCTACGTGTATCAAGCCCTTTCAGGCACACCCTCCGGCATGCTAAGACCCGCCCTATGCTGAGCATTCAAGACCTAACTTATCGAATTGGCGGGCGCGTGCTGTTGGACGGCGCGTCGTTGACCATTGAACGCGGCCAAAAGTTGGGGCTCGTCGGGCGCAACGGTACCGGCAAGTCGACGTTGTTCAAACTGATCAACGGCACGTTACAAATGGATGGCGGCATCATTCAGATGCAGCGCGGCATTCGCATGGGCGAAGTGGCCCAGGAAGCCCCTGCCGGGCCTGAAAGCCTGATCGAAACCGTACTCGCCGCCGACCTTGAGCGCGCTGAGCTGCTGGCGAAGGCCGAGGTCGTCACCGATCCAACCGACATCGCCGATGTGCACAACCGCTTGGCCGACATTGATGCCGAGCGCGCACCGGCGCGCGCCGCACGTATTCTGGCAGGTCTCGGCTTTGATGAAGCCGCCCAGCAGCGGCCATGCTCGGATTATTCGGGCGGCTGGCGGATGCGGGTGGCACTGGCCGCCGCATTGTTTGCGCGCCCGGATTTCTTGCTGCTGGACGAGCCGACCAACCACCTGGACCTGGAAGCCGCGCTGTGGCTGGAAAACTATCTGCAGAACTGGAACGGCACGCTGTTGGTGATCTCGCACGACCGGCGGTTCTTGAACGAAGTGATCGAAGGCATCGTGCATCTGGCCGACCTGTCTTTGACTCGCTACGCCGGCAACTACGACCGCTTTGAGCGCACGCGCCGCGAACGGCTTGAGCACGAAGGCAAGATGCGTGAAAAGCAAGAGGCCGAGCGTGCCCACATTCAGAGCTTCGTCGACCGCTTCCGCGCCAAGGCAAGCAAGGCCCGCCAAGCGCAAAGCCGCGTTAAAATGCTGGAAAAGATGGAGCCCATCGTCGCCGTGATGGAAGACAAATCCATCGCCTTCCAATTTCCGGAAATTGCGCCGCCACCGCCACCTCTGCTGGCGATTCAAGACGTCAATGTCGGCTACACGCCGGGTAAGCCGATTTTACGACACCTTAACTTGCGGGTGGACCCGGACGACCGCATCGCGCTGATCGGCTCAAACGGCAACGGCAAGTCGACACTGGTAAAAATGTTGAGCGACCGGCTCGGCATCGAAGAAGGTACCATCGTCAAGGCACCGAAGCTCGAAGTCGGCTATTTCGCGCAGCATCAAACCGACGAATTGCACATGGACGAAACCCCGTTCCAGCATGTGCAGCGCATGCGGCCCGAAGACAAAGAAAGCCGGGTTCGCGGCCACCTTGGGCGCTTCGGCTTTTCAGGCGACCGCGGCAACACCCTGGTCTCCAACTTATCGGGCGGTGAAAAAGCGCGATTGCTGTTTGCGTTGATGAGCTGCGGCAAGCCGAACATTCTATTGCTCGACGAACCGACCAACCACTTGGATGTCGACGCCCGCGAAGCCTTGGTGCATGCGCTGAATGCTTTTGAGGGTGCGGTAATCTTGGTCAGCCATGACGCCCACTTGATCGAATTGGTGGCCGATCGCTTGTGGCTGGTCGCCGACGGCACGTGCGCGCCTTATGACGGCACACTCGCCGACTATGCCGCCGAGTTGCAAACGAAACGCCGCAAAGCCCGGCAATCAGATAAGCCGGCGAACAACAGCGATGCCCCACGTGACAACAAAAAGCAGGCCCGCAAAGACCGGGCGGAACAACGCCAGATGACTGCCAAACTGCGCAAAACCGTCAAAGAATCAGAAGCTGAAATGGCGAAGCTCGAGAGCAAGCGCGCAACCCTTGAGGCGAAACTCGCCGACCCGGCGATCTACAACGGCCCGACCGGCGACTTGATGGACCTGCAACTCAAGCATGCCAATGTCAAAGAAGCCTTGGCAAATGCTGAGAGCGCATGGATGAAAGCACAAGAGGCACTTGAGGGCGCCGCGTGAGCTTGCCCCGAGCGGCAGGTATCGATGCCTTGGGCAAGGCACACACACCGGCGCCGAACGCGCGCATCTTGTCTCTTGTCCCCAGCCTGACCGAACTTTTGTTCGATCTGGGCCTCGCCGATAAATTGGTCGGGCGCACCCATTACTGCATCCACCCCAAAAAACGCATCGACGAAATTCCGTCGGTTGGCGGCACTAAAAAAATCAAGATGGATCGGGTGCGTGAAATCGCCCCCACGCATGCCTTGGTCAACATCGACGAAAACCCGCGCGACATGGCGGATGATCTGGCGAATGCCGGCATTGAAGTGATTGTAACGCACCCCTTGCGTCCAGATGATAATCTTGATCTTTTTCAGCTTATGGATGCAATCTTTGATGCACCTGCCGCAGCAAACCTGTATGATGCCTTTATCAAGGCGCGGGATCGCGTGGGCGCGGTTGCTGATTGGCCGATGCGACGTGCCCTGTATCTAATTTGGAAAGACCCATGGATGGCGGTTTCCCGAGATACGTACATTGCCGCGATGCTGGGGCTCGTAAACTGGCACATCGCAGCAGGGCCGGATCGCTATCCCGAGATTACGCTGGATGACGCAACGTTGTCTGAGGTCGATCTGGTGCTGTTTTCAAGCGAACCCTATGCGTTTACCGATGCACACATTGCCGCGTTTCAAACCGCGCATCCGGCGCATGCGCATAAAGCGCACCTGATTGATGGCGAAATGACGTCTTGGTATGGATCCCGCGCCATACCGGGGCTCGACTATTTGAATGATTTTGCGCGGCGACTCCCCGTATGAGCAACGCTGTTCGCTTATCCGCGCTGTACGGCGGCATGTTCTTGGTGATCGGCATCATGATGCCGTTCTGGCCGGTGTGGCTGGATGCCAAGGGATTAAGCGCCGCTGAAATCGGCCTCGTATTCGCTGCGGGCAGCACGGTGCGCGTGCTCAGCGGTCCGCTCGCAGCCCGCATCGCAGACCGCACCGGTGAGCGCAAACGCCCGATCATCTTCATGACCATATCGGCATTCGTGTTGTTTTTACCGTTCGCCGTTGCCGACAGTTTCTGGACGATCTTCATCATCCAAGCCTGCTTGTTCGGCGCACTGGGCCCGCTAATGCCGATGAGCGAAAGCCTGACCATGCTGGGCGCCAAGTCGCACGGCTTGGATTACGGTCGCATCCGGCTTTGGGGGTCGATTGCATTTATCGTCGGCGCGTCGGGGGTTGGGTTCTTCCTCAAAGGCGGCACACCGGACATGATCTGGACCGCCGTGCTGATGGCGATTTCGTTTTACGTGCTGGCGTCTTTCTTTATTCCGGATTTCCGCTCCAAACCCGGCGGCAAAGACTTAGCACCGGTCAGCCGCGTACTCGGCGACAAAACGTTTTTGCTGTTCATCGCCGCCACCGTCTGTATCCAAGGCTCGCACGCGCTGTATTACACGTTCGGCACTCTAAACTGGCTGCGCATCGGCTTAGGCGAAGCGGTCATCGGATTGCTGTGGGCCGAAGGCGTGATCGCCGAAGTGATCCTGTTCGTGTTTGCTGCCGGTACCATCCGCAAGCTGGGCCCGGCACGCCTGATCGCGCTTGGTGGACTCGCATGTCTGATCCGCTGGCCGCTGATGGCGGTCGCCGATGATATTTGGATGATCGCCCCGCTGCAATTGCTGCACGCGTTTACGTTCGGCGCCTCGCACTTAGGCGCAATCTATTTTATCGCCGACCGCATGCCCGACGAAGTTTCCGCCACCGCACAGACCCTGTATGCGCTGATCGTGTCCGGTCTCGGCATCGGCCTCACAAGCTGGGCGGCCGGGCATTTGTACGAAGTCTATACCGGCGATGCGTTTTTTATCATGGGCGCCATGGGCGGCGTCGGCATGCTTCTGGCGTGGACGCTACGCAGGCCTGGGTAAAGTAGCCCCCTCACCTAGATCGTTGCAATCGGTGTCACCGGTGAGCCGACGGCACCCGGCAGGCAGAGCGGCGGTGCGGTCAACATGAACCGTGACCGACCCCGTTCACGCAGCGCGTTTGCGAGTTCAGACAAGTGCCACAACTCGCCCAAGTGGACGCCCAAGCGGAACAGACAATGGCGATGAAGCGGCAGACGAGAGCACCCACCCTGAGTCTCGCCGTAGCCTTTGGAATCTTCGACGGCCATATTGTCGGACACCAACGCGACGACGCCGCTGTCGGTGATCCATTGCAGCAGCTTGTCGTCATAGCCGTTCAGCACCGCACCACTGCCGTGTAATTTTTCGGCATCGGGCGCGCCGTTCATTTCCAAGATCATGTCGTCCCAACCGGTGTGGAACAGGAAGAAATCCCCCTCTTCGACGTCGATCTTGTCGGCTTCCATCATCCGCATCAATTCATCATAACCGATGACGGCGCGTTCCAGCCCCACATGCGGCACCATGTCGAGCATCACGCCCCGGCCCTGCATACCGGCCTTAGCCATACCAGCCACCGACAGGGCGCGCGCGCCCATGCCGTCGGGGTGGTCCGGGCCTAGAATGTGTTCGTCGGCGCGGAAGCCGTTGTAATACACGCGCTCAAGCGCACCGTCGCCATCGGCGTCGAACTGGTGACCGACGTGTGCGAAGCTGTCCCACTGGGTCGAATACTGATTCCACAGTGTCGTGCATTCATCGGACGAAACGTCCATGTTGCCGTCCTGCCATTTCGACCAGTCCATGTTGTAATAATAATCCTTACCACCCGGCGGATGGAACACCGGCCCAAGCTTCGGCGGATGACGCTTCGGGTTTACGCTGTTGCCGCCCGGCAAATCCAACGGCAGCGACAGACAAAACGATAGGCCGTCTTGCACTTCGGCAGCTGCCGCCTTGATGCGCTCAGCGGTCAAAAGGTTCACACGGCCGAGTTGGTCGTCATCTCCCCAATCCCCCCACGTCGAGCCTTCCGGCCGATTCACCCAGCGTTTCGTCATGATGTTCTCCCGGTGTTGTTTATTGAATTATATTTCTGACTTGAACCGTATCGATCTTGCTACGCTTTCTGTTCCCAGCCGCGATCGCTTTGCTGCCAGTATGTCAGTGTATGATTGGCATCTTTGAGGGTTTTCCAACGTGCACGCGCAGCCGCGACGGCATCTTCGTTGTGACCATCGAAGATATCGAAACAGCGCTCGAAGTTCTCTGTTTTTTCGGACACGGCGCCGTCGGCTAAAAACAAAAATGTGGCGGCGTTGAGATTGGTGTCTTCGGTCGAAAGCCACACCGGTTGTTCTTCCGGGTCTTTGTCACGGGGCGTGCCGTGCGGCAGCCAGGATGCAGGTTCGAACGACCACAGATGGCTGTCTATATCACGCACACGGTCTTCCGAGCCCAGCACCACCAAGGCCCGCTTGCCCGCAGCCAATGTCTTTTGCAAAAGCTGCGGCAGGACCTGTTCAAGTCCCGAGCGGGTCAGGTGATAAAAGCCGATTTCGGTCATCCGAAGGGCGATATCCTCAGCCGTAGTGATCAGCGACGAAACGCTCAAGCAAGCGCACGCCGAACGCGGTGCCACCGCGCGGCACCAGGGTGGTATCTTTTTTCGACCACGTCACACCAGCGATGTCCAAGTGCACCCAAGGCGTGTCGCCGACGAAGCGCTGCAGGAATTGCGCAGCCGTGATTGAACCAGCCCCGCGCCCACTGCCGATGTTTTTCATATCCGCCGCATCGGTGTTCAGGTCCTTGTTGTATTCCTCGCCCAGCGGCAGTCGCCAGACGCGTTCACCAATGGTTTCGCCGACGGTATGGATACGCTCAGCCAGTTTGTCGTCGTTGGAGAAAAGCCCCGCCCGCTCGTTTCCGAGTGCGACGATGATGGCGCCGGTCAACGTCGCCAAATCGACCATGAACTCCGGCTTATACTTGGTGTTCACATAGTGCAGGACATCGCAAAGCACCAAGCGACCTTCGGCGTCAGTATTGAGGATTTCGATGGTTTGCCCGGACATCGATTTGACGATGTCGCCGGGTCGCGTCGCATTGCCGTCAGGCATATTTTCGACCAGGCCAACCGCGCTGACCACGTGACACTTGGCTTTACGCCCGGCCAACGCCTTCATCAGACCCGACACCACACCGGCGCCGCCCATATCCCATTTCATGTCTTCCATGCTGGCCGCGGGCTTCAACGAGATGCCGCCGGTATCGAAGCACACACCCTTGCCGATGAACGAAATCGGCTTGGAGGTTTTCTTTTTCGACGCTGGCAAGCCGTTCCATTCCATGACCACCATTTGGCTTTCACGGACCGAACCGTCACCGACCGACAACAGCGAGCCCATGCCGAGTTTGCGCATTTCTTTTTCGCCCAAGATCGTCACTTTCACGCCGACCTTGGTGAGGTCTTTTTTCAGGCGCTGTGCAAATTCTTTAGGGTACAGAACGTTCGCCGGCTCGGACACCAAGTCGCGGGTGAAGTGAACGCCGTCTGCGATCTTGGAGAGTCTGCCGAACGTGGTCCGCGCCGCAGCTGCGCCGTCGCACAGGATGGAGAGCGCAGCCAGCGGGGTTTTCTTGTCGTCGGCCTTTTTCGATTTGTACTTTTCAAACACGTACGAGCGGAGCGTTGCGCCGTAGCCCAAGTTTGCCGCGATGTCGGCAGCTTTAAGGCTGCTTTTATCGATACCGTCCGCGTGCACCGTGACCGGCCCGGCAACGGTGCCGATGGTGGCGAACAAGGTCCCGCCGACCTCAACCAAGCTTTCCGGCGTGATGTCGGCAGGCTTGCCGAGACCCAAGCACAACACCCGGTCCAGCGATGAGCCGCCCGGTGCCAGCACGATCATGGTTTGGTTCTTCTTGCCTTCAAAGCTTGACGCTTTGGCGGCACGCTTGAGAGCCCCTTTTAACTTGGTATCAAGGGCTGCCGCGGTCTTTGACCACTTGCCGCCTTCGCTGCAAAGCACGACGGCAGTTCCTTTAGTGGGGGCGGCCGGGTTAGCAAAGCTGATTTTCATGAAGAACCTCTATCCGATCTAATGTGAGTGTTGATGTGAGTGTATCCGCCGCGCGCAAACGTTCAAGGGAGCGTTATTGCGGCCGTTATAACCAAAGCGCGCCACGTCGTATTATTTCGGCGTCTCGCCGCTGTGCGAAAGCTCTTCTTCGACGGCGGCTTCGGCTTCGGCAGCGGAAAACACTTCACCCTTTTTGCGGCCCAGCAGCCACAAGATACCGGCAGGCGCCGCCATCACGATGGCCATCACGCCCAGGCATACCGACAGTGCCACCGCACCGCCCGCCGACACCCCGACCAGCCCAAACGCCCATTGCATGGCGTATTCACGCACCCCCCAACCGCCGATGGAAATCGGTAGGGTCGTCATCAACAGCACCGGCGGAGTCAACACCATGCTATCGATCCATGTCACCGGCAAATCCAACGAAGCAGCCAGGAAATACACGCTAAGCGCCATATTCGCGTGCGCGAGCACACCCCAAAAGATGGCGTGCAGCGCGTTCGCCGGCGACAGAAACAAGCGCCGCGTATCGGACGCCAAATGCGCCAACCCCATCACCAGTCGAAAATGTTGAAAGCGTGCCGGCACGCGGTCCAAGAACATAATAAATGTGAGCCCACCGACAATGCCCACGCCCAGCGCGCCCAATCCCGACAGCGCCAGCATCCGCATCTCGTCGGTCAACTTATCGGAAATGATCGGAAACAACACCGCAACCAGCAGCACCAAGCCGATAATCGCGACGCCGCGTTCCAGCATCACGCTGTTGATCGATTTCGACAGCGGCAAGCCGCCTTTATAGGCCATGTAAATCCGGATAGGATCGCCGCCCACAGATGACGGCAGCGCCTGGCTGAAGAACACACCAATATAAAACAGCCGGGTCATTTCGATCAGCGGTAACGGTTTTTCAAAAGCCCGGAGCGTCGCCCACCAGCGCGCACCGGCCAGCGCCATCTGAAGGTACAGCATCGCCAACGCGGCCAAGGCCAAGCCGATATCGGCAGACATAATCCGGTCGCGCTCGGCGCCCAAATCGATGTCGCTGAACAAAAAATAAATCAAGCCCACCGAAACGACGATCTTGAGCGCGATCAGGATGTGTTTTTTCGTCATGGACCGATGGACTGCTTCGATATTGTTTCAATGCGTTTATGGGGTCGCGTTTAGCAGGTCGGCCTTATAATGTCACGCTGTCGGACGCTTGAAATGCAACGGCACACGCTTGCGCCCCCAATCGCCGCGGGTTTCCTCGAACACGCCTGCCAGCTGCGTGCCGCAATTTTTGCAGTCCGCCATGTGGTTGCCGCCGAACTGTAGCCCCCAGTCTGACAATTCATACCAATCGCGCCCGATCAGCATCTCGCCGCACTGGTGGCAGTAGGTGCTTTGCGTCGGCTTGTCATGAACATTGCCGGTGTACGCATAACGCACGCCGTTTTTGATCGCAATTTCACGCGCCCGGATCAGCGTTTCAGGCGGCGTACTTATCTTATCGAGCATCTTCCAATCGGGATGAAACGCGGAAAAATGCAACGGCACATCGGGGCCGAGGTTTTCGACGATCCATTGCGTCATTTCCTCAATCTCATGCTCGGAGTCGTTTTCGCCCGGGATCAGCAGATCGGTGATCTCGAACCACACGTCGGTTTCGTGCTTCAGATACATCAGCGTTTCCTGCACCGCCGCCAAATCCGCTGAACACAGCTTGCGATAAAATTCCTGGGTGAACGCTTTTAAATCAATGTTCGCGGCATCCATGTATTTGAAGAATTCGACACGGGGCTCGGCACAGATATAGCCCGCCGACACTGCCACGTTCTTAACGCCGCGCGCCCGGCACGCCTGGGCCACATCGACCGCGTACTCCAAAAAAATCACCGGATCGTTATAGGTATAGGCCACCGACCGCGCGCCGCTTTTCACCGCTGCCTCGGCAATCATCTCGGGCGTCGCCTGGGCCTGCAACTTATCGAATTCCCGCGATTTCGAGATGTCATGGTTTTGGCAAAACGTACACGTCAGATTGCAGCCTGCGGTGCCGAAACTCAGCACCGACGTGCCCGGCAGAAAATGGTTCAGGGGCTTTTTCTCGATCGGGTCGATGCAGAAGCCGCTGGACCGGCCATAGGTCGTCAGCACCATCTCGTCGCCGCGCCGCGCGCGGACAAAACACAGCCCCCGCTGCCCGTCCCGCAATTTGCAGAACCGCGGACACAGATCGCACTGAATCCGCCCGTCGTCGATCCCATGCCAATAACGCGCCGGCACGGCGTCGGCGAAGCTCTCATCAATGATGGGGGCGCCTTCTGTCATGAAATCATTATAGCACACGCCCCCTCACCTGTCCTCTCCCTCGCTGCGCAGGGGAGAGGGACCCTGACGCCAAATCACCCTTCTCCCCCATGTTGGGGGAGAGGTTAGGTGAGGGGGGGCTTATTTAGAACGCCAGCTTGTCGCGTGCTTCGGCGGCGGCTTCGGCGCTCCATATGCTGGGTGGGGTCGGCGCGGCAACGCCGGTCAGCGGCAAGAACGTGCCCTCGCCCGGCTCATCCAGGGTTACAGAACCCTCGGACGACGTAATCTCGACGGCGCCCTGATAAATTTGGAAGCCGTAATGCGACTCGCCCGGCGGCATGCCGACGGTGAATTCGCCGAACACGAACTCGGTACCACGAATGCCGATGGTGGCGACGGGTGTCCTCAACGCGACCTGATCGGGCATGCTTTTGGAGACCTTGCCAGAGACAAAGCGAAACACGCCCTGTACGAATTTTAGCGACTGCGCCCCCAATTCCGGCGTCCGGCCGGCGGGTTCGTAGATCATCGCATCAATCGCGACCTCGGCATTTTCGCCCAAGGTCAGCGACGATGTATCGTCAAAGCGGATCACCAGACGGCTACCGTCGCCGGTGCGCACAAGATCGCCTTCTAAAAGTTGGCTGCCGACGCTTAACGAAGCGCTTTCGCCTGCGACAACGCGACTGGCATCGCCCTTTTGGCGCTCAATGCTGCCGACCACGCGCTCTGCGGCGATGGCTTGCAGCGGCAGCACGAGCATAATCAAAACCGTCAAAACACAAAATTGTCTCATCGCAGTCATCTTTTTTTTCCTAAGAATATCCTGATGTAAGAACCCCATTCGTACCAGTTTGATAAGGTCTTTCAATCAGGGAGTCCTACATAGGCACCGACAAGCGCAGCGGCATGACCTTGCATGCCGATCCCATCAAAGGGTGTCATGCCACCTCAATATAAGCTAAAATCGCGCTATGACCGCCATTCGAAAAGCTGCTGTCGCGGGGATGTTTTATCCAGACGCGCCCGACGTCTTAAAACGAGACGTACAAGCGTACCTAAATGCGCCCGCCCCAACGTCGACAACAGCGCCGAAAGCAATCATCGCGCCGCATGCGGGGTATCGGTATTCGGGCGCGACGGCGGGCAAGATTTATGCGCGGCTCAAACCGGCGCGCGACATCATCACGCGGGTGATCCTGATGGGCCCCTGCCACCGGGTTGCCGTACGCGGTTTGGCGCTGTCCGGCGCCGACGGGTTCGAGACGCCGTTGGGCCGCGTCCCCGTCGACAAAGACGCCGAAAGCCTGATCATCGATATGCCGGGGGTCACTGCATTCCCGGCGACACACGCGCAGGAGCATTCGCTGGAAGTGCATCTGCCGTTCCTGCAAGAACTGCTGACGGACTTCAAAGTCGTGCCCATCGTCGTCGGTGAAGCATCGCCCGCAGACGTCGCCGCAGTGCTGCAAAAGCTGTGGGGCGGGCCCGAAACGTTGATCGTGATTTCGTCCGACCTCAGCCACTTTTTAGATTACGATGGCGCGCGGGCTATCGATGCCCGGACCGCAGACGCTATCACCGCGTTCGCACCTGACAAGATCGAGCGTAACGGTGCGTGTGGGCGGTTTCCCGTCAGCGGTCTTTTGCATCTGGCAAAGCAGCGCGGCATGCGGGTCGAAACCGTCGATATGTGCAATTCCGGCGACACGGCGGGCAGCAAAGACAAAGTGGTCGGCTATGGCGCTTGGGCGTTTTATGAAAGTGACGACGCGCCTGAGGCTGCTGACACTTGTAAGGCCCCCGCCGAAGACTTTGAGGCCGCGACCAAGCAATTACTGCAGACCCACGGCGACGCGCTGTTGCAGATCGCCGATGCCAGCATCCGCACCGGCTTGAAAACGGGGCAAATGCTGAAACAAATCAAGGGCGTGCCGAACGCGCTCAGCGACGACGGCGCCGCGTTCGTTACCCTAAAGACCGCAAGCGGCCAGCTCAGGGGCTGCATCGGGTCTGCACAAGCGCATCGCCCGTTGGCCGTCGACGTCGCCGAGAATGCCTATAAGGCCGCGTTCAAAGACCCCCGCTTTCCGCCTGTCACGGCAGACGAATACGAAACGTTGAAGTTGTCGATATCCGTGCTCAGCCCGCAAATACCGATGCAGGTCACCGACGAAGCCGACCTACTCAGCCAACTCCGCCCCGGTGTCGACGGCTTGGTAATTTCGGACGGCAACCAGCGCGCCCTATTCTTGCCATCGGTGTGGGAACAACTCCCGACACCGGATGTGTTCTTGGGCCAACTCAAGCACAAAGCCGGGATGGCGGCAGACCATTGGTCCGAGACCTTCGAGGCCAGCCGCTTTATCGCCGAGGAGATTCATCTTACGTGACGGGGAGGTCCCGGGTCGCTGCGCGTCCGGGATGACGAACTCAAAAACATCGTCATCCCGGAATGGCGCAGCGACCCGGGATCTCCCCGCTCACGTTCTCGCCGTTGACTAAATCGCACCGGGGCGCGATGGTCCCGCGACGGTCAAAACGCGGGAGAAAAAGATGCCCCTCAACATCACGATCGGCCTAGCCGAACAAATCGGCGACATCGCCAAGCGCGCCGGCGAGGTCATCATGAAGGTCTATACGAGCGATTTTGACGTCGCCACCAAGGGCGACAAATCTCCCGTCACCGAGGCCGACACCAAAGCGGAAAACCTGATCTTTCGCGAAATCCGCACTAAAATCGGTACTGACATTCCGCTGGTCGGCGAGGAATCCGTCGCCGCCGGCAAGATGCCGAACATCGGCGACAAGCCGTTCTGGCTGATCGATCCGCTCGACGGCACCAAAGAATTCATCAACAAAAACGGCGAGTTTACCGTCAACATCGCGCTGATCGAACTCGGCATGCCGGTGTTGGGCGCGGTACACCTGCCGGTCACACAAGACACCTTCATCGCGACCCGCGCCGGCGTGTTCGTGCAATACGGTGGCGAAGGCCGCGCCATTCAGATCGCCTGCCGCCGCGCCCCCGCCGACGGCTTGGTCGCCATCGCATCAAAAAGCCACAACACGCCTGAGACTGAGGCTTACCTCAATGGGCTCAACGTCAAAGAGCGCACCAGCGCGGGCTCCAGTCTTAAATTCTGTCGCATTGCCGAGGGCAAGGCCGACGTCTATCCGCGCTTCGGTCCGACCATGGAATGGGACACCGCCGCCGCGCATGCAGTGTTGATGTTTGCCGGCGGCGAGGTGATCACCGAAGACGGGCGCGCGCTCAGCTACGGTAAGCCTGGCCTCAAAAACCCCTTCTTCATCGCCCGTGGCCCGGGCGTGCCAGACCCAACCCCAACCTGAGCCATGACCCGTTCGCCGATCCGACCCATGGACGCCGCCGCCATCAAAGATGCGGCCGCGATGATCCGGGACGGGCAACTGGTCGCGTTCGCCACCGAAACGGTTTACGGGCTCGGTGGTGATGCGACCAATGCGGACGCCGTCGCCGCGATCTTTGCGGCCAAAGGACGGCCCAGCTTCAACCCGCTGATCTCGCACGTTGCGGAAACGGCGGATGCCGCCAAGCTCGGCATCATGGACGCACGCGCGGATGCCTTGGCTGCCAAATTCTGGCCCGGCCCGCTGACGTTGGTGTTGCCGAAGACCTCGGCGTGCCCGGTCGCACAGCTCACCACCGCAGGGCTCGACAGCATCGCGGTCCGAGTGCCGTCGGCCCCCATGGCCCGGGACTTCATCGCTGCCGCCGGCGTACCGATTGCAGCGCCCAGCGCCAACCGCTCCGGCGCCATGAGCCCGACCCGAGCGCAGCACGTGCAAGCCTCCCTCCCCGGCCCGGACGAAGGTGGGCCCGCGTTGATTTTGGACGGCGGCGCGTGTGGGGTCGGCTTGGAATCCACCGTGATTGATCTGACGTCCAATGCCGCCACCCTGCTCCGCCCCGGCGGCTTAGCCGCCGAGGACATCGAAGCCGCGATCGGTCCCCTCTTGATCGCGGGGAGCGACGACACCGCCCCGAAATCACCAGGCATGCTCAGCCGCCACTACGCACCGACACTGCCGCTCCGCATCAATGCCGAAGCGCCGCGACCCGGCGAGGGATTCTTGGGCTTTGCCGATGTGTTCGTTCCGGGCGGCCTTAATCTCAGCGTCGACGGTGATGTGAACGAGGCCGCCGCCAATCTGTTCGATATGCTGCACGTCCTGGATCGATCCGATGTCACCGGCATTGCCATCGCGCCGATCCCAGACATCGGCCTTGGCCGCGCGATCAATGACCGGTTGCGGCGGGCTGTCACGCGGTGACGGGGGAGATCCCGGATCGCTGCGCGTCCGGGATGACGAGTTCAAAAAGATCGTCATCTCGGAACGGCGCAGCCGTATCCGGGACCTCCCCAAAGCCCACCTCGCACCTTGACCTTGAATAACCTGGGCGCGGACGCCAATATCCGCGCATGAGCAATCGAGACACCGCCTTACAAAAAATCCGCGACCTTCTTGGCGACGCTGGCGTCGTTGAAGAGGCGGCGCAACTCCATGCCTACAACACCGAATGGCGCGGTCATTATACCGGGCATGCGACGTTCGTGGCCCGGCCGAAAGATGCTGCCGAATGCGGCGCGGTGGTCAAAATATGTGCCGATGCCGGCATCGGCGTAGTGCCTTTGGGCGGCAATACCGGACTGGTCGGCGGCGGCATTGCCGAAGATGAAATCATCATCTCGACCGAGCGACTCAACAGCATTTTTAACATCGACCCCGTCAACAGCACCATGACCGTGGGGGCGGGCTGCATCTTGGCCGATATCCAAAAAGCCGCCGATGAGGCCGACCGCTTGTTCCCGCTCAGCTTGGCCGCCGAAGGCAGTTGCCGGATCGGCGGCAACTTGTCGACCAATGCCGGCGGTACCAATGTGTTGCGCTACGGCAATGCCCGCGATCTGGTGCTGGGACTCGAAGTCGTACTGCCTTCGGGTGAGGTATGGAACGGGCTTCGCGGACTCCGTAAGGATAACACCGGGTTTGAGCTCAAACATTTGTTTATGGGTGCCGAAGGCACGCTCGGCATCATTACGGCCGCGGTTTTGAAATTGTTTCCAAAACCGCGGCAGCGCCAAACCGTGCTGATCGCACTCAACGGCGTCGACAACGTGATCAAACTTTTTGCGCGTGCGTCCGGCGCCGTCGGCGATGCGCTGACCGCGTTCGAATACATGAACCGCGAAAGCTTGGCCGTTACCTGCAAGCACACCGAAGGCGTCCGCGATCCATTTAACGACAAACACGCGGCCTATGTGCTGATGGAACTGACTTCGCCTCGCGCCGGCAATGATCTGCGCAGCGCCATGGAAAATTTCTTGGAAGCCGCCTTTGAAGGCGGTGAAGTCGAAGATGCGGTGTTCGCCGAATCCGGCCAGCAAATGCACGAACTTTGGCATATCCGCGAAACCATCCCCGAAGCCCAGGGCTACGAGGGCGGCTCAATCAAAAACGATATCTCGATCCCGGTCTCGCTGATGGCCACCTATCTGGAAAAGGCCGACGCGCTGATCGAAGACATCGTGCCCGGCATTCGCCCGATGACATTTGGCCACATCGGCGACGGCAACTTGCACTACAACCTGACCCAGCCCGCCGACATGAGCAAAGACGCCTTCATGGCCAAGTGGCACGACGTGACCGACCCGCTCAACGATTTGGTTTTCGAATTGGGCGGCAGTTTTTCCGCCGAACACGGCGTCGGTAAACTCAAGCGCGACGAGTTGATCCGTTATACCCCGGCTGTCGAGATTGATCTGATGCGCAAGGTGAAAGCGGCGATTGATCCGACCGGCATCATGAACCCGGGTAAGGTGCTTTAGGGGCCGTCTCGTGCGGCATGCGCAGCCCGGCGTCACCCTCGCGCAAGCGGGGGTCCATGCCAACGATGGATTCCCGCCTGCGCGGGAATGACGGATGGCCAATGACCAAACCCACTACCAACTCATCCCTTCGCCGTCTAAGCCGACGATCCAGCCACAGTCGAGCCAGGTTCTAAGAATCGATGCCGCCCGGACAGCCGCGTCGTCGGTGTCGCTGAGGTCGGCGATGACTTCACAAAGCGCATCAAATGTTTGTCCAGTCGACGCCGCATGCAGCATCGCAGCTTCATCAATATCTAGGGCACGGTAGGTGACTATCATGGTTTTTGGATCGCGCCAGGCGGCCCAGGTGATGGGCTCTGCAAAGGGCGCGGGGGCAGAATCCGGCTCCTCATCTTCGTTGACGGCGGCGCGTTGGAAGGGGGCCACATCGTGAGACAACAGCGCCGTATTCAGCGACGGATGGAAGGTGAAGGTCAGCATCGGCCAGGCCTCGGGGGGCACTTTGGTCATAGCGCTGGTCTGCAACGGGGTTTCGTCAGGTGCATCGAAGCTGAGCCCCAACATCCACTCGAACGCCGCCATGTCGGCGATCATCGGTTGCTTCGCCCAGGCCGGAGCCTCCGCAAGCCACGCCGCAAGATGCTTGCCGAGCCAACGAATCGAACGTTCGTGGGGCGGATGTGCATTCACATAGCTCACCACCACATCGGCAAATTGTTCGTCGCCCAACAGCGTGTGCAGGCCTTCGAAGTCTTCGCCCATCACCTCGATCAGGCGGGCGCGGTATGCGTAATCATAAACCTTCATAAACGGTCCGCCGTTCGCCAAAAGCGGATCGACCGCGTCGTCCCCGAGCAGCAAACGATCTTGAAATTTCTTTTGTAGATCACCGAGCGGTGTCGTCATGACAACGCCCGATCCGCAGCGGCGCGTACGCCTTTCAGCTCTGCGACCAGTTCGGCGAACGGCGGAATGTTACCGTCACGCTCGATCATTGTCGGTACCGGACCGACATGCGCCAACGCAGATTCGTACAACGCCATCACATCTGTCGGCACCGGCTGGTCGTGGGTGTCGATGATGTGATCGCCGTTGTGCTCGTGCCCTGCCAAATGGATTTGCTGCACCCGGTTCGCCGGGATGCCGGCCAGATAGTCTGATGCGGCAAAGCCGTGATTGAAAGCCGAGACAAAAATATTATTTACATCCAACAAGATACCGCAATCCGCACGGGCGCATATCTCGGACAAGAATGCCCATTCCGTCATCTCATCTTCGGCAAAGGTGACGTACGTTGAGGTGTTTTCTAAAAGGATTTGCCGGCCCAGCGTCTCTTGGACTTGGCGCACTCGGGCGGCGACATGATCCACCGTCGCTTCGGTCATCGGCAACGGCAAAAGGTCGTGCATGTTATGGCCGTGCGCACCGGTCCAGCAAAGATGATCGGAAATTAATTTAGGCTGCACCACATCGGCAAGCGCTTTGAGGCCGGCCAGATATTCAATGTCCAACGGATCGACGGAGCCAATCGACATCGACACGCCATGCATGACGATGGGAAATTTTTCCGCGACCGCACGCATGTTGCGCAGCGGCGGGCCACCGACGCTGATGAAGTTTTCCGAAATGATCTCGAACCAATCGACACCATCGCAGGCATCGGGGTCGTCGCCTAAGATACTCGGGAAATGCTGCGGCCTGAGACCCAGACCAAAGCCGGCGAGGTCACGCACGTGTTGTCTCCTAAACCGAAACGGAGGGCTTGGAACCCCAAGCCCTCCGCATCATGGTAACCTACGTAAAGGCTGAAATCAGCCTTTAATGACCGCGCCGCCTTTGCTGGTGCAATCGGAAGCGGATTCCGATGTCACCCAGCCCTGACCTTTGCACGTGTTCTGGCCTTTGCAGGCATTGCTCGCGCTGGCGCAAGAACCGGTGCCTTTGCACGAGTTGATCCCGGCACATTTGACGTCAGCGTGCGCAACGCTCGGCGCGCCGGTCATGGCAGCGCCTGCAATGAACATGGCAGCGGCTGCGGTGGCGAGCGTAGCGCCAATGGTTTTCTTTTGAATGGACATATAACGTCTCCCTAAAAAATATGAATCCCTGCGTCGAACATGAATGATCGACGATCAAATCATAACGGCTACGCCCGCCAAGTCGTGTCACGTTGCCCTAACGGGGTCTCACGTTTGTGTGAAGAGCATGTCATAATATCGCCGCTGGTCAAACCGGATGCATATGCCTTATAACCACGACATCGGGCATTCGGCAGTCGCCCGGCTACGGTTTTGTAGTAGACGCGTATCGTCCAAGTGCTGCCATAGCCTGTCTTTTCGGCACAGTCGAAGACGGAGGATTGGACGATATGACAAACCCTTCAACGACCTCAGAGAATACCGATTCCACACATACGCCGACATTTCGCGAAGCCGCCGCGTATTGGATCAAGCTTGGCTTCATAAGCTTCGGCGGCCCTGCTGGTCAGATCGCGATGATGCAGACCGAATGCGTCGATAAGCGCCGCTGGATCGGCCAAGGCGCATTTTTGCGTGGCCTCAATTACGCGATGATGCTGCCCGGCCCCGAAGCCCAACAACTCGCCGCCTATATCGGCTGGCGCCTGCACGGTGTCAAAGGCGCTGTGTTCGCAGGCACGATGTTCGTACTCCCGGGCATGGTTCTAATGATCGCGCTGGCGTGGATTGCCGCCAAGTTCGGTGACCAAGGTGCGGTCGCCGCAGTCTTGGACGGCATCAAGCCTGTGGTCGTCGCCATTGTCATCGCGGCTGTGTATCGGATCGGCAGCAAAACCTGCAAGGGCTCGGTCGCCCTCGCCCTCGCCATTGCCTCATTCGCGGCCTTGCAGTTCGGCGATGTGCCGTTCCCGGTCGTGGTGTTAGGCGCCGGCCTGATCGGCATCCTTGTTGCCAAGGTTATGCCGAACGCCCTTGCGCACGGGCACGGCCCGGACAATGCCGCAGAAGTCATGGGGCAAACTGCCCCCGGCAGCGGGCTCGGCAATTTCATCAAGACCAGCCTGATCTTCGCAGCGCTTTGGGCCGGACCGAGTGCGCTGATGGTCGCGCTGTTCGGCACCCAGCCGTTTTTGGATGTCATCAACCTTTTCACAACGGCGGCGTTCGTCACCTTCGGCGGTGCGTATGCGGTGCTGCCTTATGTCGCAGATGCAGGCGTCAACACTTACGGCTGGCTTTCGGGCGCCGAAATGATCGACGGCTTGGCGTTGGCTGAAACCACACCCGGCCCGCTGATTTTGGTCACCGTCTACGTCGGTTTTTTCGCCGGATGGTCGACAAGCGGCGGAATGATGGGCGTGCTCACAGCGCTGGTCACAGCCTATGTCACGTTTTTGCCGTCGCTGTATCTGATCATCGCCGGCGCGCCGTATGTGGAAAGCATTCAGCGCTTCGCCTGGGCGCGCAATGCGCTCAGCGCCATCACCGCCGCCGTCGTCGGCGTGATCTTGAGCCTCGGCATCTTTTTGGGGCGCGCTGCGTTTATCGATGCGGGCGGCGAGATCGCGTGGATCGATGTCACCGCTGCCGCCGTCGCCTTGGCGTTGCTGATCAGCGGCAGAGTCAGCATTCCGCTGATGGTTGCACTCGGCGCACTGTTCGGCCTCGCCCGCTTTTTCATATTTTAATTTTTCTGGTCTGATGTGCGTTCGCGCCACAGAACCGCTGGGAGTTAATCATGAGCCTTCACCTCATTGACGTCACCGAACTCGAAGCCTTGTTGAAATTTAATGCGCCGGTCACCCTTGTCGACGTCCGCAAAAAGCCTGCGGTCGAGGCCGAGCCTGCGATGATCCGAGGCGCCGTCTGGCACGCGCACGATCAGGTCGCGACCTGGGCCAAGACATTGCCCGGCGACGCCCCTGTGGTCTGCTATTGCGTGCACGGTCACGCGGTCAGCCAGAGCGCGGTGGCGACGCTGCGCGCCGAAGGACATGACGCGTATTATCTACGTGGCGGTCTTGAGGCGTGGCTGCATGCGAGCGGGCCTTTGCATTTGTAGAGAGAAAGCCCGCTTCACAGACAAGAGGCCCCTGGACCACGGTATTGCGCCACTTCTGCGTCAGCACACCCTCTCCCCCGCGTCATCCTGAACTTGATTCAGGACCCACGGTGGCGCGCATACCGGCAGTGCCGTGCGTGACGGAGCGTAGATCCTGAATCAAGTTCAGGATGACGCGGAGGCGCGGGACATGCGGTGATTATTTCAATGCCGCTTTTACCTCGTCAGAAAACCCAACTCGAACGTCGTCCGCCATCTCGAATCAACGCCGGGTGCGCGCCCATCAAGCGCGACGGCGCCGGCGCGACCTAACGTCCGTCACGATAAAAAAAACAACCTTAGGCTTGACATAATACCGTATGGTTTCATATTAAGAGATACCAAACGGTATTACTAAGGGATCAAAATGAAACAACTCTTCTTAGCCTCAATTATCGGAACGCTTTTAGTGCCCGCATTGGCAAGTGCTGATCAGATTACATTGCTAGACGCAACCAATTTCGCATGGGAACCGACACCTGAAGGCGTAGCTTTTGCTGCCCTGCAAGGGGACAGGTTCACAGAACCTTATCAGGCATTGGTCAAGTTGCCCGCCGGAACGGTAAGCCCGCCGCATGTGAAGTCAGCAAATATGTATGGTGTAATATTGCGAGGCGAAATGATCCACTACGCTAGCGAAGAAAATCCGGAAAACACTCAGAGAATAGGCCCAGGTTCGTTCTACAGCATTCCTAAAGGCATGGCGCACATTTCTGCGTGTGTTTCGAATGAGCCATGCATTGCCTATCTGTATCAGGATGGGGCATTTGATTTCCTGCCGGTGCAACAATGACAAGTACTGAGCAGATGGGATTTCGAGCTCTGGCCGACCCCACGCGTCGAAACATTCTTCAGTTGTTGGCAAAAAGCGATATGACGATTGCTGAGGTTGCCGACAACTTCCAGATGACCAGAGCAGCGGTCAAAAAGCACCTCACAATTCTGCAAGATGGCGATCTTATATCTGTGCGGACCAGCGGTAGATCACGGGTGAATACAATAAATGCCGACGGAATAAAACGGGTCTTCGATTGGTTCAGCTATTTCGATACCTTCTGGGAAGACCGTCTCAACACATTAAAAACAGAAATTAAGAGAGATATCCAATGACCGGAACAGTACTACACAAATCAATCTACCTGAAAGCAACACCCTCCGAAGTGTGGGCCTATCTTACCAACCCTGATAAACTTGCATTGTGGTTTCATAAGCCGAAGGCACCTTTGGTGGAAGGGGACTACGAAATGTTTGGCACCGAAAGCGGCGACAAACTCATGTGGGGCAAGGTCCTCGTTGCCGAGCCGTTCTCTCGACTGGAATACACATTTACCATCACGCCCATGGGTGACCAAACCAGCACCGTGAAGTGGCGCTTGGAGGAAGTGCCCGGCGGAACATATCTATCATTAAGTCACGAAGGTCTGCCTCAGGGAATTGAAGCGTTTGACCTAACCCTCGCACTCGACAAGGGATGGGACGACCACCTTGCACGGATGAGAAACTCCGCCAAAACACAATTTGAAGGAATCATAGAAAACTAAAATACCAATCGTTTCGCAGAGGTCGCATGTATGGGGGGAGAAGGACTATTTCAGCGCCGCTTTCACATCATCCGAAAATCCGACGTGGATTACGTCCGCCGTCTCAAACACCGGACGTTTGATCAACGCCGGATGCGCCCCCATCAGCGCGACGGCGCCGGGTGGGGTCTCGGCTGAGGCTTGATCTTCGGTGGACAGGCCGCGCCACGTCGTACCCCGCTTGTTCAACAATACGTCGACCGACACCGCCTTCGCCCAGCGCGCGACGTCGGGCGCGGTGAAGTCACCGCTGCGCACATCGATGAAGGTGTGCGAAATGCCTTCGGCGTCCAGCCATTTTCGCGCCTTGCGGCAGGTGTCGCAATTTTTAAGACCGTACATCTTTAGCATCAGAGTCTCCTGAGTCTCGCGGGGGTGTTTAATAGCGGCGCGCGATCCCCTATATGTACGGTCGGAAGCCACTTTGATCAAATGAGGAAACCGCCGATGCTTGCGATCATCTCACCCGCAAAGAAGCTCGATTTTGAGAGCGATCCGATCACCGATGTGTTCACCGAGCCGGTGCTGATCAAAGACACCAAAAAGCTCGCAAAACAGGCAAAGAACCTGACGCGCGCCGATCTGCGCCGAATGATGGGCATTTCCGAGCAACTGGCCGAGTTGAATTTTCAACGCTTCCAAGATTTCAAGCCGACCGCCAATCTTGCGAACGCCCGCCAAGCGGCGCTTTCGTTTGCCGGTGACACCTATGTCGGCTTGGACGCCACGTCGCTGAGTGAGAAAGATTTGGCGTATGCACAAGACCACCTGCGGATTTTGTCAGGCCTTTATGGTCTGCTGCGCCCGCTGGATCTGATGCAGCCGTACCGCCTGGAAATGGGCACCAAGTTTGCCATCGGCGATACCGAAGACCTGTACGGCTTTTGGGATACCCGGGTTACCGACGCGATTAACACCGCCACTGAAGGCCAGAGTAACCGAACTGTGGTTAATTTGGCCTCCAACGAGTACGCCAAGGTGGTGCGTCCGAAAGCGCTCGCCGGCGATATCGTGACGCCGATCTTCAAAGAAGAAAAAGCAGGCAAATCCCGCGTGCTCGGCATGTTCGCAAAGCGGGCACGAGGCATGATGGCGCGCTACATGATCAAAAACCGTATCGACACCGTGGCGGGCCTGAAAAAATTCAGCGACGGCGGCTATCGCTTCCAGCCCGAACAGTCCGACGCCAGTACGCTGGTGTTCTCGCGGCCGCAACCATAAGCACACGAAGCTTGCCGCATATCTAGCCGGCGGATATCGTCACGGCGACCTGGAAATAGCCGTTTAGTCTAAAGCCTTCCTACCTTGGGATAGGCATGGGGATAGCCTGATGCGACGCGCGTTCATCTACGGTGGCTTGGCGATGGTGGCGACGATTGTGTTCGTCATGGGCTCCGTCACCTATGTGCTGTTCAACATCGATGCGGTGATCAAAAACGGCATCGAAGATGTCGGCTCGCGCGCGTTGAAAGTGCCGTTGACCGTCGCTGAAGCGCAGATGTCACTGAAAACCGGCGAAGGCCAGATTATCGGCATAAGAATAGCCAACCCCGCCGGATTTGAGGTCGGTGACGCCTTTTATGCCCCCTTGATCCAACTCAAAGTCGATGCCGCCAAGCCGGCCGGCAAAGCGATCAGCATCAGCGAATTGGTCATCGATCGCCCCATCGTGACACTCGACATCGTCGATGGACGTGCGAACTGGGTTCGGCTCCGTGATGGCGCGCGCGCCTGGGCGCGCCGTGCGGAAAACCCAAACGAGGCAGCGGCCAGTGGGCAAGCCTTTGTCATCGATCAAGTGGTGTTGAGCAACGGCACGCTGATCCTGCGCGCGGACTTTTTGGGCGACGAGACACTGGAAGCACCGCTCCCCGACGCCCGCATCAAAGATATCGGCACAGTTGACGAAGGCGCGCTGCCGGCAGATGTCGCACGCGTCATCACGGAAATGCTGGTCACCGCAACGGAACGTGCGGCCCGACGCTTCGATCTTGAAGCCTTGGCCGCAAAACAAGGCAACACGGCAGGTGGTCTTAATCTGACGACACTGCTGAGCGAATAACGGAGGATATCTGATGAGCACTTATCGCGCCCCGATCGAAGACATGCGCTTTGTGATGGAAGAAATCGCCGGACTCAACGATATTGCGGCACTGCCGGGCTACGAAGACGCCACGCCTGATTTAGTGGCGGCGATCCTCGAAGAGGCCGGTAAGCTCGGCACCGATGTCCTGGACCCGCTGAACATGAGCGGTGATGCCGAGGGCTGCACGCTGGAGAACGGCGTCGTGCGCACCCCCAAAGGCTTCAAAGACGCTTATAAGAAATTCATCGACGGCGGCTGGAATTCGATGCCGTTTGACCCGAAAATCGGCGGCCAGGGCCTCCCCTGGCTGGTATCAACTGGCGCCTCTGAAATCTGGCATGCGGCGAACATGTCGTTCGGCTTGTGCCCATTGCTGACCGGCGGTGCCGCGGAGTTGCTGTCGACCCATGGTTCAGAGGCCTTGAAGGCGGTCTATCTGGAAAACATGGTCACAGGCACCTGGACCGGCAGCATGAACTTGACCGAGCCGCAGGCCGGCTCAGACCTCGGTCGCATTCGCACCAAAGCAGAGCGCAACGGCGATACCTATCGGATTTCCGGCCAGAAAATCTACATCACATACGGTGAGCACGACTTCACCGACAACATCGTGCACATGGTCTTGGCCCGCACCCCCGATGCGCCGGAAGGCGTCAAAGGGATCTCGCTATTTGTGGTGCCGAAGTTTTTGGTCAATGAAGACGGCTCACTCGGCGCACGCAACGACCTGCGCTGCGCGTCCATTGAGCACAAGCTTGGTATCAATGCCAGTCCGACGGCGGTGATGCTGTACGGCGAGAACGACGGCGCCGTCGGCTATTTGGTCGGCGAAGAAAATCGCGGCCTGGAGTACATGTTCACGATGATGAACAACGCGCGTCTGGCCGTCGGCCTTGAAGGCGTGGCGATTGCCGAGCGTGCCTATCAGCGCGCCCGCGCGTTCGCCGAAGAACGCCCCCAAGGCCGCGCGATTGACGGCAAAAGCAAGGACGCGGTCGCCATCATCGAACACGCCGACGTTAAACGCATGCTGCTCGATATGCGCACAAAAACCGAAGCTGTGCGCGGCTTGGCATACTGGGTCGCCGCCCAGTTGGACGTTGCGCACCGCCATCCGGACGCCGCCGTTGCCGCCAAGGCGCAAGGCTACGTCGATCTGTTGACGCCAGTCGTCAAAGCGTGGAGCACCGATGTCGGGGTCGATGTTGCCAATACCGGCGTCCAGGTGCACGGCGGCATGGGGTTCATCAACGAAACCGGCGCCGCCCAGCATCTGCGCGATGCGCGGATTGCACCGATCTATGAAGGCACCAACGGCATCCAAGCCATTGATCTGGCGGGCCGCAAAGTCGCCCGCGACGGTGGCGAGATCGCCAACATGCTGATCAAAGACATCCGTGCATCCATCGCGAATATGGGGTCTGCCCACGCCCGCCTGACCACCGCCGTCGATGCGCTGGAGCGCGCGACCGCATGGATGGTCGAAACGTTTCCCAAGGACCCCGGCGGCACACAAGCCGGCGCGGTTAGCTATCTGCGCCTGATGGGGATCGCAGTCGGCGGATGGCTGATGGTGCTGGGCATGGAAGCCGCGCAACGGCGCGCCGACGAATTTCCGCTATTGGCGGCGCGGCGCCTCGTGTCGACGCGCTATTTCGCACGGCATTTGCTGGTCGAAGCGCCAGGCCTTGCCGACACAATTTGCGACGGCAGCACCTTCATCGCGGAAACCGACATCGCGCATTTATAAAAACCGCGAGTCCCATTAACTATAAAACGTCTAATTAACGGGGATTCCTTGATTTTTTCCCACCAATGGCACAGTTTGGGGACGCATTTTTGGTGGGCGTTGAGCGCATGAACAGCTACACAAGATACGTGCTGCGGCAGTTGTTCGCCGGCATGGTGCTGGTCACCGCCGGCTTGACCTGCATTATCTGGCTTTCGCAGTCACTTCGCTTTGTCGAAATGATCGTCAACCGGGGTGTTGATGCGGGCACCTTCATCTATATGACGATGCTGTTGTTGCCGAACTTTCTCACCGTGATTTTACCGATTGCCCTATTTGCGGTGGTCGTCTTCACCTTTTCCAAGATGATCACGGACCGCGAGTTGGTGGTCATGCGCGCCGCCGGCGTCGGTCAGTTCGGCCTCGCCAAACCGGCGCTGATCTTGACCGCCATCGTGCTGCTTGCCGGCTATGTCTTGAACTTGTTCTTGTTGCCGGAATCATATCGCGCCTTTCGCCTGTTACAGTGGGAAGTCCGCAACACATACGCCCACGTACTGTTGCGCGAAGGCTCGTTCAACGTCATTTCAGACGGCGTGACGGTCTATGTGCGCGAACGTTCACCTGACGGGCAGTTGCTGGGCATCTTGGTGCACGACGAGCGCAAAAGCGACGCTCCCGCCACGTTGATGGCGGAACGGGGTGCCTTGGTCGACACCGAAAGTGGCCCACGCGTGGTCATGTACAAAGGCAACCGCCAAACCATCGGCGCAGATCAAAAACTCTCGATCTTGTACTTCGACCGCTATGTTTTTGAAGTCCCGACATCCAAAGAAAGCATCTCGGACCGCTACCGCGAGCCTCGAGAACGTTCGATGAACGAATTGATCAACCTTGACCAAGACGAAGAAGATATCGGCGAAAACGACTGGGGTAAGTACAAAGTCGAACTACACAAACGCCTCGTCACCCCGTTTTTAGGCGTGGCCTTTGCTATGGTCGGTTTAGCGTGTTTGCTGTATGGCCCGATTACGCGCCGCAGCCAAAGCATGCGCGTGGTGATCGCCGTGGTGATCATGATCGCCTTGCAGGGCACCGCGGTAGGACTGGAGAACGTCGTCGCCAAGCATTTAGAATTGACGCCACTCCTTTACCTGTTGCCTGTTCTGCCGACCGCGATCGCGCTCTTCATGCTGTTCCGCCATCCGAAAGCACCGGGCTCACGCAAACGTAAGCGGCAGCGCCGCAACTTGGAGCCGGCATAACCACATGCGTATTTCCCTCACCCTTTCGACCTATATCGGGCGCCATTTTTTGGTGAGTTTCTTTGCATGCTTCGGTATCTTTTTGCTGGTCGTTATGCTTTTTGACAGCATCGAGCTTTTACGCCGCACCTCGGCGCTGCCGAACATCGACTTTACCGATGTGCTGGAGTTCGCATTTCTCAGGTTACCGCACCTCGGGCAAAAATTATTTCCGTTTGCCATCCTGTTCGGCGGCATGGCCGCATTTTGGCGCTTAGCGCGCACCCACGAATTGGTGATCACCCGTGCCGCCGGGGTTTCGGCGTGGCAGTTCTTGTTGCCGGTGTTGGCGTTGGCCGCGTTGCTGGGATTGTTGCACATCATGGTGCTCAATCCCCTCGCCTCAACCCTACTGACCCGCTACGAACGGCTTGAGGCCACTTTACTTAAGGGCCAATCAAACTTCCTTGCCGTATCTGACGCCGGGTTCTGGCTGCGCCAAGCGAATTCGGTCGGCCAATCGGTGGTGCATGCGGGCTCGGTGTTCCAACAAGGCACAGACGTGGAACTAACCGATGTCGTAGTGTTTGTCTATGAAGGCACCGACAATTTTCGCGAGCGAATCGATGCCGATTATGCCAAGCTCGAAGACGGGTTTTGGTACATGTTGAACGCCCGCATCCAAAAACCCGAAGAAGCCCCTCTCGCGTTCAAGGAATATTGGCTAGAGACCGACCTGACACTGGCAAAAATTCAGGACAGTTTCGCGCCGCCCGAAACGATGTCGTTCTGGGCGTTGTCGGACTTTATCAAAACCCTCGAAGATTCAGGATTTTCGGCACTACGCCATAAATTGCACCTCAACACCCTGCTCGCCTCGCCATTGCTGATGTGCGCGATGGTGCTGATCGCCGCCACATTCACGCTCCGCCAGAATTCCAGGCGCGGCGGGACAACTTTCATCATCTCGGCAGGTGTCATGACCGGATTTCTTTTGTATTTTTTCTCGGATGTCGTTTACGCACTGGGACTTTCCGATAGTATCCCGGTGACCTTGGCGGCATGGACGCCATCTGGGGTGGCGACGCTGTTGGGGCTCGGCATGTTATTGCACCTTGAGGACGGCTAATGCGGCGGAAACGCACGATACAGCACTGGCGAATGTGCGCTTTGGCAGCCACCGTGGTTACCGCTGCGACCACCCTGCCGTTACCAAACAATATCGCCCTTGCAGCAGCACCTGACACTGCGCGTCCGCTTGGCAGCCTGTTCGGTCGCACCACGCAAGGCGCCCCTCAAAGCCAGGGCTCAGTTTTACCCAGCGATTGGAACCGAACCCCGACTCAGGCTTCACAACCCTCAGCCCAACCAGCAATCAGCGCACCTACGGATGGAACCGCGCGCCCACTTGGAACGCTCTTCAACGCGCCGAAACCGCTCTCGATTGCAGGCGAAACATCCACAACAACGCAGCCCGTCCCTCGCATTCAAGGTCGTCAAATTCGACCAGCCAATCGTGTGCAGCCGGGCCCGGCATCAAATGCCTCAACCACGCGCCCGCTCGGCACCCTTTTTGGCGCGCAAGCGCCTGAGGCACCCACCGCCGCGCCGAAGAACCGAGCGCCGGCGCAAACGCAGGTATCAACGCCTGCCGCCGCCAACACAACAACAAGCGCGCCCGCCCCCGCCTCACCCCCATCAGATGCGCCGAAAGCATCTCTCAACGCCGACAGCATGACGTTTGATCGCGACTTAGGCCTGATCACCGCCACGGGTCGCGTGGAAGTCACTTATGCTGGACGAACGCTGCGCGCCGAGAAAGTCACTTATAACCAAAAAACCGATATCGTGCAGGCATTTGACAACGTGTCGTTGACGGAAACCAACGGCGAAGTGATGTTCGGCGAGCGGATGGAGATCACCGGCGATCTCAAAGACGGCGTGGTCTATAACATCGGCTTGATCATGGCCGACCGCACCCGCGTTGCCGGTTCAGGCGCAAGGCGTTCAGACGGCAGGTACACCGATGTGAGCAATGCGGTCTACTCGCCCTGCGATCTTTGCAAAGAAGATCCTAGCCGCGCACCCATTTGGCAGTTGAAAGCCGTGCGTGTGACTCACGATGCGACCGAGCAACAAGTCGAATATCGTGACGCCTGGCTTGAGGTATTTGGCGTGCCGGTTGCCTATACACCGTATTTTTCGCACCCGGATCCGACTGTTAAGCGCCGCTCGGGCTTCTTAGCCCCGAGCTTTGCAAATTCCAGTGACCTAGGCTTTCGCCTTGATGCGCCATACTTTTGGGCGATTGATGAGCATCAGGATGCAACACTCAGCCCACTGCTCACGACCGACGGTGGATCAGGCATGTATGCCGAGTATCGCAGCCTCTACCGCAAAGGCGAGATCAATGCGCAGGGGAGTTTTGTCGCCGACGACCCGGACCGTGGCTTGCGGGGCTACATCGACTTAGAATCAGAGTTCCATCTCGACCCTACGTGGCGTGCCGGTGCCAACATCCAGGCGTCCTCCGATGACACCTATATGCGGCGTTACGGATTCGAGACCGACCCGGTTTTGGAAACGCGCGGCTATATCGAAGGCTTTCGGGGGCGCAATTATCAAGTCGTGAACACCTACGCATTTAAGGACTTACGCGCCGAATCCAATGCTGACGAAACACCGCTGATCCTACCAATGTATGACTTTAATTACGTCGGCAGTCGGGATCGATTGGGCGGTTTCAGCGCGTTTGATTTCAACGCGATCAACTTAATGCGTGACGAAGGCGTCGACATGCGCCGGATTTCCTTCCGCCCACGGTGGGAGCGGCCATTCAACGGGGCTTTCGGTGAATTGTATACGGCGTCCGTTTCATTGGCAGCTGACGGGTATCACGCATCAAATGTAACCAAGAACGACGGCAGCGAATTTTCAGGGTTAAGCGGCCGCATTCAACCCCGTGCCACGTTTGCGTGGCGGCTCCCGCTGGTGCGTGCGGGCGACGCATTGAATCAAACGGTCGAACCGCAAGCTTCGGTCACTGTCGCACCTAACGGCGGCAACCCGGATAATATCCCAAACGAAGACAGCCAAGAAATCGAATTTGACGAGACCAATCTGTTCCGCGAAAATTTGTATGACGGCATTGACCGCGTCGACGGTGGTACGCGCATCAATTACGGCGTCAACTATGTGGTCAGCACCGAGGGTTACGGTAACGGCGCTTTCTTTATCGGACAATCCTACCGTCCTCGGGTCAGTTCCAGTTTTGCACAAGCATCCGGTCAAGATGACAATTTCTCGGATGTGGTCGCCACCGTTCAGATGAGCCCGAAGCGCTATATCGACCTGCTTTACCGCACACAATTCAGCCCGGACAATTTGTCGCCACAACGTAATGAGCTGAGCACCCAAATCGGCGGCGCTCCCTTGCGTTTAAATCTTGATTACACATTTATTGATCAGCAATCGAGCAGCGAATTTGGTGGCCGTGAGGAAATTTCCGGGCAGTTGAGTTCCAAATTCAATCGCAACTGGTCCGGCTCTGTCTCCGCCCTTCGCGATTTGAACGAATCAGAAATGCGCTCACTTGGCATGCGTTTGGTTTACGAAGACGAATGCGTCCGCTTCACCACGGCGCTGGCGCGATCATTCTTCGAAGATCGCGACCTTAAGCCGAGCGATACGATCACCTTTACGTTGGTCTTAAAAACGTTAGGTGAAATCAGTACCGGCGTGTCGCAGGGTCAATAGGGACGATAATGGATATGCATAGCCTCACTTCTGTAACCACTGACTTATCTCGCGCTGCCCGCGCGATTTTACCGGGCGCACGTTATTGCTTGGGCAGGCTCGCCACCACATTGGTGATCACCACAGCGTTACTCATTAGCGCCATGCCGCGCCAAGGTGACGCGCAATCTCTCAACATCGCCGCCGTCGTCAATGATGATGTGATTTCCGTTTTCGACTTGACCCAGCGCATTGGGCTAATCATCACCTTTTCCAATTTGCCGAATACACCAGAAACCCAACAACGCATTGCGCCTGACGTTTTACGCCGCTTAATTGTCGAGAAACTGCATCTGCAGGAAGCCCAGCGCCTTGAAATTCAGGTGTCAGAAGATGACATCGCCAACGCCATTCGAAGCATGGAAAAAAAGAGCGATATCCCTGCAAACGGCATGGAGACTTTTTTAAAGAGCCGTGGGCTGGATATCTACACACTTGAGCAGCAGTTCCGCGCCGAACAGGCCTGGGTCCGCGTCGTCGGTAGTCTTTTTCGCCGCCTCGTCACAATCTCGGATCAAGAGGTGGAAGACGTCTTAAGCGCGGAACGCGCCAAAGCCGGCAAACCGGAATACCTGACGGCTGAAATTTTCCTCGCCTTCGACGAAAAACCCGCAAGCGAAGTGCAACAAGTCGCAAATCGTATCCACGAACAGATCGCAGCGGGTGCCAGTTGGCCGCAAATGGCGCAGAACTTTTCTGAGGCTGCGACGGCCACGCAAAGCGGCGACATGGGCTGGAACACCGCCGCCGACCTTGGCCCCGACATCGGACCCGTCGTCACTCAATTACAGCCGGGTCAGATCACCCCGCCGCTCACGACGAATGACGGCGTCCATATCGTACTGTTGCGCGATCAACGCACGGCGCGCGGCTTCGAGAAAGGTGCCGCTGACGTCACGGTCGGATTGCATCAATTGCACGTTTCCATTCCGCCAGACGCAGACCCGCTGACCGTATCCAACATTACGGCACGCACCAAAAGCTTGGCCGAAAGCGCTGCCAATTGCGAGTCCTTCGCTGGTTTGGGTGAGTCCCAAGGCAGCGAGTTGTCCGGCTATCTGGGTGAGTTCTCGTTGGACAAATTAAACCCGCAATTCCGCAATATGGTGGCGTCGCTTCAGCCCAACCAAGTCAGCCAACCGTTGCGCACGAATAACGGCGTCATCGTGCTGATGGTGTGTTCACGTAATACCGCCGAGGGTGGCGATCCGATTGCAGAGGCCCGCGAAATGATTCGTCTGCAATTACTCAATGAACGCCTCAGCCGTATGGCCCGACAGCACGAAGATAAACTCCGCCGCGAGGCCTTCATCGACATTCGACTGTAGGCGCAAAAGATGTCCACACCTCCGCCCCTGCTTGTGAACGCCCTTACTATGGGCGAGCCTGCGGGTATCGGTGGCGAGTTGACGATTAAGACGTGGGCGAACCATCGGAGGTCGTTAACGCCTTTTGTCGCCCTCGACGATGCAGATCGGCTTTGCGCGATTGCGGCCACATTGGGGCTCGACGTGCCGATCCATGTTGTTGAAACAGCTGCCGAGGCCTTGAATGTCTTCACCGACGCGCTGCCGGTCATATCCCTAAACGCATCCGCGCAAGCAACACCAGGAAAGCCTTCACCCGAGACCGCGGCAGCCGTGATTGAATCCATCACCCGCGCCGTGCACTTGGTGCGGGCCGGCGAGGCCGGCGCCATCGTCACCAATCCAATCCAAAAAGACACGCTCTATGCCGCTGGGTTTAAATTTCCAGGCCATACGGAGTATCTGGGCGACTTGGACGGCGGCGCACTGCCCGTGATGATGCTGGCGTCACCCATGTTGCGCGTCGTGCCGGTGACCGTTCACGTGCCGCTGCGGACCGCTCTCGACACGCTTTCGACCGAGAGCATTGTGACCCAAGGCCGCATGGTGATCGAGGCGCTCAGGCGCGATTTCGGCGTCTTAGCACCTCGTCTGGCGGTCGCAGGCCTGAATCCCCACGCCGGTGAAGCCGGCACTTTGGGTGACGACGAAGACCGTATCATCCGCCCGGCCATCAAAGCCCTGCAAGACCTGGATGCCGACGTGTTCGGTCCGGTGCCGCCGGATGCATTATTCACGCCTCGCGCCCGCGACGGCTATGATGCCGCGCTCTGCATGTACCATGACCAAGCCCTGATCCCGATCAAAGCGCTGGATGTGGACCGCGCCGTCAACGTGACCTTGGGGTTGTCATTCGTGCGCACCTCGCCTGATCACGGCACCGCGCTCGACATCGCCGGCAAAGGCATCGCTGAGCCGGACAGCCTGATCGCAGCGTTAAGAATGGCCGGCGAAATATCCTCCAACAGACGGCGGCATGCAGATGACTGAATCCCCCCCGAAGCTGCCGCCGCTGCGTGATGTGATCCGCGAGCACGGGCTCGGCGCGCGCAAATCCCTAGGCCAGCATTTCTTATTGGATGCCAACCTGACGCAACGCATTGCACGCGCGGCGGGCGACCTGACGGGCCGCCATGTAATCGAAGTCGGCCCAGGGCCCGGTGGCCTCACCCGGGGTATCTTGGAAAACAATCCGGCCTCGCTGCACGCGATTGAGCGTGATGATCGCTGCATCGCCGCACTACAGCCGTTGCTCGCCGCCTACCCCGATACATTCTCGCTGATCAATGAAGACGCACTTTCCGTTGTGCCGTCCAAAGTCGCACCGGCGCCCCGCGTGATCATCGCCAACCTGCCCTACAATATCTCGACACCGCTGCTGATCGGCTGGCTCGACGATTTAGCCGGCCTTGAGCGGATGGTCTTGATGTTCCAAAGCGAAGTCGCCGAGCGTATCTGTGCCGAGCCCGCGACATCTAACTATGGCCGACTTGCGGTGATGGTGCAGTGGCTATGTAAAGCACGCATCCTATTCAACGTCGACCGCCGCGCCTTTACGCCGCCGCCGAAAGTCACTTCGACCGTGATCGAACTGATTCCGCGCGAAGCGCCGTTGTTTGAGGCGGAAAAGTCGAAGCTGGAAGCCGTCACCCGCGCCGCGTTCGGACAGCGTCGGAAAATGTTGAGGAGCTCTTTGAAATCTATCGATCTTGATCCGGCAAAAGCGGGGATCGAGCCGACGCTCCGTGCCGAACAGCTAAGCATTGAGCAATTTTGCGCCTTAGCCCGGATGCTTTAATGCCGCTATCCGTCGTTGCCGACACCCATGTCGCGGACGAAATCACCAAGCCCAACCCGACGTTCCCGCTTCAAGCGCTCAGCCGCCAAGATCGCCTCGGCTTCAGCGACGCTTTGTTCGATGTTCTCGTTGACGATGATGTAGTCGTATTCCGCATAGTGGCTCATTTCCGATGTCGCCTTGGCCATACGCCTTTTGACGACCTCGTCGCTGTCTTGGGCGCGGGTATGCAAGCGTCGCTCAAGTTCTTCAATGGACGGCGGCAGAATAAAAATGCTGACCAAATCGTCCCGAGCATTTTCCTGGAGCTGCTGAGTACCCTGCCAATCCACGTCGAAAAGCACATCATTGCCGGCACGCAACGCCTCTTCGACCGGTCCGCGCGGGGTGCCGTAACGGTTGTCGAACACCTTGGCATGCTCAAGAAACTCACCGGCCAAAATCATGGAATCAAATTCTTCAACATTAATAAAGAAATAGTCTTTACCCTGGACCTCGCCTGGGCGCATCGGTCGCGTCGTGGCGGACACTGACATCGTCAGGTCCGGATGGCCTTTCAACAAGGCGCGGGAAATCGTCGATTTACCGGCGCCCGACGGCGACGATAACACCAGCATCAGACCACGCCGATGAATACTAATTTGCGGGGACGTTGGATCACTCAATGTTCTGCACCTGCTCACGAAATTGTTCGATGGTTGCCTTCATCTCGAGACCGATCCGCGTAAGTTCCGTTTCATGCGCTTTCGAGCAGATCGTATTGGCCTCTCGGTTGAGTTCCTGACACAAAAAGTCCAACCGTCGCCCGATTGCGCCGCCTTCGGCCATCATCTCGCCGACCGACGCGATATGTGCCTGCAGCCGGTCGAGTTCTTCACGGATGTCGGCTTTGCTCATGACGATGGCAAGTTCTTGTTCAAGACGTCCGGCATCAAGCCCCGATGCCTCGGTCATCAACGTCGTGATCTGTTCAAGCAGACGTTGGCGGATCGCGTCGCCTTGGACCTCAGCGGTCCTCGTTGCTTGCGCATGCAGATCGGCCAACGTAGCCATGAAACCGGAAAGGACGACCTCAAGCCGAGCGCCTTCTTCGGCGCGCGCACTGGCCAGCGCTTTGATGGCCGCATCAAACGATGTCAACAGGGCGCGTTCCAGATCTTTTTTCGCATCGTCATCGGCGTCTTCTTCTTCGGTCTCGATAACACCGCGCAGCGCCAGCAAGCCGTCAATGCTGGCCGGGCGTGCATCCGGCAAGCGCTGCGCCAAATCCGACGCAACGCTGATCATGCGTTCTAGGTGATCGTTGTTGATCCGATACCCGACCTCGCCGGATTGCCGTTTGAGCGCAAGGCCCACGGTTATGTTGCCGCGACTAAACGCTTTCCCAGTGCGGGCGCGCACTTCGGTTTCAACCGCATCCAGGCCTGATGGCACACGAGGACGCACGTCGAGCCCTTTAGCATTTACGCTTTTCAGCTCCCACGACCAAGACCAGTGCGCGAATTCGGCGCTATCGCGCGCAAAGCCCGTCATTGAATTCAATGTCACGCGTATTCCCCCTATGGGCCGTCTTTAGCCACGATTCAGCAATCACATTACCCGCCTCAGACGGGGGCCTCAAGCGATGGCGACGAACCGATACCGTATCGCACAGACACCCGGAATGCGCTATAAGGCTTCGATGAAGATGCCAACATTTTCCTCGATCCTCATTACCGGTGGTTCCAGCGGTATTGGCCGCGCGCTGGCCACCGAACTGGCAAAGCCGGGCGTACGGATTACGCTCATCGGGCGCGATCAAGACCGCTTGGATGTCGCCGTGCAGGCATGCCGGGTCAAGGGCGCTGAGGCTGAAGGTTACATTCTCGACGTCACCGATTCGCACGCCCTCACCCAGTTGATTGATGCCGCGGACAAAGCCCGCTCGCTGGATTTGGTGATCGCCAACGCCGGCATCTCGGGTGGCGCCGGCAGCGACGCCAAGGATGCAGATCAAACGCGGCGGATCATCGATATCAACATTACCGGGGTCATCAACACCGTGCTGCCGGCCGCCGCCGCGATGCGAACCCATGGGCACGGCCGCATCGGGATCGTTAGCTCGTTGGCCGGGTTTCGCGGCATGCCGACGGCACCGGCCTATTCCGCCAGCAAAGTTGCGGTGAAAGCGTGGGGCGATGCGATCCGACCAGGCCTCGCCAAAGACGGTATCGGGCTCAGTATGATCTATCCGGGCTTCGTCGAGAGCCGCATCACCGACGCCAACAATTTCCCAATGCCGATGCTCATGAAGGCGCCACACGCCGCCGAGATCATTCACCGCGGCCTTGCCGCCGGTAAGCATGCTATCGCCTTCCCCTGGCCGATGATGCTGATGATGCGCCTGCTCAGCGCGCTGCCGGGACCGTTGTTTGACGCGTTGATGGCGCGGGCGCCGAAAAAGGGTTGATGGGGAGGTCCCGGGTCGCGTTGCGCCCGGGATGACGAATTTTTATGTATCGTCATCCCGGAAATGCTGAAGGCGTTATCCGGGACCTCCCCGTCCAAAAAGCTACTTCGCCCGCCGCAGCTTTCGCCATGCCCGCACATTGCGGTTGTGCGCCTCTAAGGTCGCGGCGAACGCATGACCACCGGTGCCGTCGGCGACGAAATACAGATCTTTGGTCTGCAGCGGGTTCAGCACGGCGGCAATCGATTCCCGGCCCGGGTTGGCAATCGGACCCGGGGGCAGACGATCTATTTGATAGGTGTTGTAAGGCGTCTTGGTATCCAGATCGCGGCGCGTCAGCGCGCGACCCAAGGGCGCTTCGCCGTTGGTGATGCCATACACCACGGTCGGATCGGACTGCAGGCGCATGGGCACCTTCAGGCGGTTGATAAACACGCCGGCCACATGCGGACGCTCAGACGCCAATGCGGTCTCTTTTTCAACGATGGACGCCAAAATAACCGCCTCATAGGGGCTGGTGAGCGGCAAGCCATCCTGGCGTTTCGCCCACAACTCATCAAGGGCGGCGTCCATCGCATTTTGCATGCGACGCACCATTTCCGCCCGCGTCGTGCCGCGATGGAAGTGATAGGTTTCCGGCAGCAACGTCCCTTCGTCGGGCACACCGACAATATCGCCTTTGAGTACCGGATCACGGCGCAGCAGGTCTATCGCCTCAGTACTGGTGAGGCCTTCGGCGAGGGTCAGTTTATAGACCACAGGTTCGCCCTGCTTGAGAACCTTCGCCGCCCCGGCGGCGCCGGCGTTGGCCGAAAACCGATATTCGCCGGCCCTGAGCGGCCGCGCATCATCGAACAAGCGATGCCCGAAGCGAAACACACGGGGCTGATTGATCACGCCTGCGCGTTGAAGAATGCCGGCAATGGCGGCCACCGAGGCACCTTTGGGAATTTCAACAACCGTGTCGCTGACCGACGGGCCCGGCGCGAAGTACGCATGCTTCAGCCAAAAGTACCCGCCGCCGACACCGCACGCGCCGATCACCACCAAAAGAATAAATGCTGAAATAATAGTGCGGCGCATCTGAGCCGCCGACGTCAGTCGACTTCGCGGAAGATCAACGACGCGTTGGTTCCGCCGAACCCAAACGAATTCGACAACGCAGCTTTGATCGAACGTTCATGTGGCTGCTTCGGCACAAGATCAATCGGTGTTTCCACGGACGGGTTGTCGAGGTTCAAGGTCGGCGGGGCGACATTGTCGCGGATCGCCAATACCGAGAAGATCGCCTCGACCGCACCGGCTGCACCCAGCAGGTGCCCGATGGCGGACTTCGTCGACGACATCGACATGCCCGCCGTATGCCCGTCAAACAACCGCTCAACCGCACGAAGCTCAATCTCGTCACCCAACGGCGTTGATGTGCCGTGGGCGTTCACATAATCGATGTCGCTGGGCTCCATACCGGCGCGCTTCAGCGCGGCCTTCATGCAACGGAAAGCACCATCACCGTCTGGTGCGGGCGCTGTAATATGGTGGGCATCGCCCGACATGCCATAGCCAACGACTTCGGCATACATTTTCGCACCACGTCTTTTCGCATGTTCATATTCCTCAAGCACGACAACGCCTGCGCCCTCGCCCATCACAAAGCCATCACGGTCCTTGTCGTAAGGTCTGGAGGCTTTTTCAGGGGTGTCGTTGAAATTCGTCGACAGCGCTCGGGCAGAACAGAAACCCGCCATGCCGAGACGGCAGATCGCGCCTTCGGCCCCGCCTGCGACCATGACGTCGGCATCTTCCCACATAATAATCCGTGCGGCGTCGCCAATCGCATGCGCACCCGTCGAACACGCGGTCACGACCGCATGGTTCGGGCCTTTATAGCCATGATTGATCGACACATGGCCGGAGACCAAGTTGATCAAGCTGGCAGGAATAAAGAACGGGCTGAGACGGCGCGGATTGTTTTCGGCATCAACCTTGATCGCGCCCCGCGCAATTTCCGGCAACCCACCGATGCCGGAGCCGATCAGAACACCAGTCCGCCATTTGTCTTCATCGCTTTCGGGCACCCAACCGGAGTCCGCAATCGCCTGATCGGCGGCGCACAATCCATAGATGATGAAATCATCCATACGTCGCTGATCTTTTGTCGACACCCAAGCTTCAGTATCAAACGTATCGCCGCTGCCGTCGCCACGCACGATGCAACCCGCGATTTTTGCAGGCAAATCAGACACATCGAACCGGTCGATGTGCGAAATACCCGACTTCGAGGCGAGGAGATTTTGCCAAATATGCTCGGCGCCAACGCCGAGCGAGGTAATGGCACCGATACCCGTAATGACGACACGTCTCATCGATTAAAGACCGTAATCCGTTTTTGATCGCAGCTGGCCGGATAGATATCCGGCCAGAAACTGCAGATCGGGGTTAGCTGCTTTGCGATTCGATGAAGTCGATAGCATTTTTGATCGTCAAAATGTTCTCGGCGGCATCGTCCGGAATCTCGATGGAGAATTCTTCTTCGAATGCCATCACGAGTTCAACGGTGTCCAGGCTGTCTGCGCCCAAATCGTCAATGAAGCTTGCGTTCTCGACGACTTTTTCTTCGTCGACGCCAAGGTGCTCAAGAACGATTTTCTTAACGCGATCTGCAACATCACTCATAGTCGTTTTCCCCGATGTTTGTAGTTAAACTTAAGAGCTTCCCGCCCTCGACCCGCTAGGGCCCTTGTTTACCACCCGCCAGCACTGTCTGTAGCACGTCGCACCGACGGTTGGTGTCGAAATATCCAAAAAGGTTGGCGTTGGTAACACACTCTTTCCAGGCTTACCAGAACATTGCCGCCAAATAATCGGCAAAAAATGTCCGAAATAATCTCGATATCTTCACCCCTCTCAGGGCGCCGATATCTAGGCTATATCATCGCCATGCCGCCGTTAACATGCAAGGTTTGTCCTGTCACATAGGATGCCTCGTCACTGGCCAGATACAGACACGCTGCCGCGATATCATCGACGGTGCCTAAACGTGCCGTCGGAATGCCCGTCAAAAGCTTCGCTTTTAAATCATCCGACAACGCGTCGGTCATTGCAGTTTCGATGAAACCGGGCGCCACACAGTTGACCGTGATGCCCCGGGACGCGACTTCCTGCGCCAACGATTTCGACATGCCGATCATGCCGGCTTTCGACGCCGCATAGTTGGTCTGCCCGGCGTTGCCGGTGACGCCGACGACTGACGTAATGCCGATGATCCGCCCGGCACGCGCCTTCATCATACCCCGCAAGCAGGCACGGGACAGCCGAAAAGCCGCTGTCAGGTTGACATCCAGCACGATCTGCCAGTCCTCGTCCTTCATCCGCATGGCCAATTGGTCGCGAGTCAGACCTGCATTGTTGATCAAGATATCAATGCCGCCCATCGCCGCGTCAGCGTCTTTAATGAGCTGGTTCGCCCCCTCGGCACTGGACAAATCTGCCGGCGTCACGTGCGTGCGATCCCCCAAAGAGGCTGCGAGCGCATCCAAAGCATCCTTACGGGTGCCGGAAAGCGCCACCGTCGCCCCTGCGCCATGCAGAGCGCGTGCGATTGCACCGCCGATACCGCCCGACGCACCTGTGACCAGTGCTTTCTTACCTGTTAGATCAAACATTATGTGTCTCCCCGCGTTAAAGCGTCGCCAAAAATGCTTCGATGTCCGCCGGCTTACCGACGTTGAGCCCCTTCAAATCGGGGTCGATTCGCTTGGCCAGGCCGGACAAGACCTTGCCGGCACCGGCCTCAACCAAATTTTCAACGCCCCTGCCGCGCATCACCATGCAGCTCTCGCGCCAGCGTACCATGCCGGTGACTTGCTCGACCAACAATCGACGGATTTCTGCTGGGTCTTCAACAGGCGCAGCGGTGACGTTGGCAATCAAAGGCACGCATGGTGCTTTAATGTCCACGCTGGCCAATGCCTGCGCCATAATCTCGGCGGCCGGTGCCATCATCGCGCAATGGAAGGGCGCACTGACTTGTAACAGCATGGCGCGCTTTGCGCCTTTTTCGGTCGCAACCGCGACCGCACGCTCAACGGCGGAACGTTTACCGCTGACGACAACTTGGCCAGGCGCATTATCATTAGCAGTATCAAGAACTTCACCCTCTGCAGCTTCGGCCACGACTTCGCGAGCGGCCTCAAGATCAAGACCTAAAAGCGCGGCCATCGCACCTTCGCCGACGGGCACCGCATTTTGCATCGCTTGGCCGCGTTGCTTCAGCAACCGCGCCGTATCGGCGATGGAAAACGTCCCCGCTGCCGCCAACGCCGAGTATTCACCGAGTGAGTGACCGGCCACGAACGACGCATGCTCGATGAGCGTCACCCCGGCTTCAACCTTCAGCACGGCCATCACCGCGAGGCTGACGGCCATCAGCGCCGGCTGTGCGTTTTCGGTCAAGGTCAGGTCTTCGAGCGGGCCTTCAAACATCAAGCGGCTGAGGTTTTGGTCCAACGCGTCGTCGACTTCTTGAAAAATTTCACGTGCAGCCGGGAATGCGTCTGCCAGTTCTTTACCCATACCGACGGCTTGCGAGCCTTGTCCGGGAAACACAAAAGCGCGGGACATATGGACCCCTCTTGGTTGCTCGTTAATGCTTGAATGCGATCGGCAAATTGGCGCCCAGGCCCTTGCGTGTCAAGGCAGGGGGAAGATTGGGCGCACGCAAAAAAACAGGCCGACATGGCGTGAATACACGCAGTGTCGGCCCGCATTTATCAAATTCTGTATTTTGAGCGTAAGCGCGTGCGCGAGATTAGATTCGGTCGGCCAGCTTTTCTAAGCATGCGCCTGCGATACGGCGATCGGGACCATCACGGCCTTCAATTGTCGACCAGCCGTCATCCATGACCATCTGGCTACGCTCGTAATCGCTCGCTTCTGTAAGGGCAGCAAATTTAACCGCAGCTTCAGGGTCATTGTTCGCATTCATCACGCAGAACGGTACCAGCGCATTGACAACCGCTTCGCGCGATTGATCTGCTGCAAGGATGTGTGCTTTACCGGACGTCATCCAGCCGGCCCAGCCAAAGCCTGCAATACCAAGTACTACGGCACCAAGAACGGAACCGATCAACAGCGGTTTAAGCCAATCAGGGGAATTCATTGTTAATCCTTAAATGTTATATGGAAAAATATTTTTCCAAATCTCCATAAATACTAGCATATTTACAAAAATAACTCAATTTTATTATATTTTCTGCCAAATATTAAAATAAAATATAACAAAAAATTATATATTTATTTATCGCATGACACAGTTTTCACCGGAACGACTGCGCGGGCGATTACAATCCCATTCGTTGCCGTTGTAGCCTAAGTGACCGTGCTCAGGCACCGTGACTGCGATACATTCGTCTCGTTCTTCCTTAAAGCCTCGCGAACAGCGCCAGCCGTTGCCATAATTCGAGTCCACAAAGTACGCGTTGTTTGGCACTTTGACTTCCAGACAAGCATTCCCGCTGGCCTGAAATCCGCGCTCACAGGCCCAACCGGTCTCATAGGAGTCCTTTGACAGATAGCCGCGTGCAGGCACCTTGATAAGGTCGCATTTGTTCCCGCTTTTGCGGTAGCCTCGGGCACATTTCCAGCTTTCCCCAGTATCACGCAGATAGGCGTTTGCGGGAATGATAATTTCCTCGCAACCCCTATTAACCTGACGATAACCGCGCTCGCACTCCCAACGATCCCCCCCGGAATTCAAAAAGGCATGCGCAGGCACATCAAGGGCAACGCACGCTGCATTGCTCTGACTATATCCACGCTCACACTCCCAACCGGAACCATAGGACCTATTGGTTGGATACGCGTTATCAGGGATGTTACCTACAGCCGCGTCGGCATGCGAAATCGAAGGTAAAATCAAGAAAAAGGCAGTCGAAATCAGTCCGTAAAAAACGGCACGAAACATAAATACACCCAATTTAAAGAAGTTTATTAGATGTTTCAAAATAACATATTATGAGTGATTAATAAAATGGATAAAATTATTTATCCGAGCATTTAATTGAAGGGGCCATAATCAAATCAGATGAAAAATCTTTTCGGATGGGGAGTTGCCAAATTTATACTCAACATAACCCACACCATAGTCGATGCTTTCCCCATCTGACGAACACGGAAACAACATCGCTTCAATCGTCTTATATTTATCGATGCGGTCATTGTAGTAGTGAGCAAGCCGCTTGGTATAGCTGATCTTTTTTTGCAGGCATACTTGGTAGTAATTACCTCGGATCGTCCGCTCGAAGTCATCTTCGACGTAAATCTCCTCAAAACATTTGCCGGTGATATTCATCCCATAGTGATCATCAATGTGCGTGCCTGAAAAAACAAACTTCGGGCAATTATCGACACCGTCCCGAAAGTCTATCGCCCAAAAATGCTGAGCTAAATTAGCGATCTTCATCAGATCAAGCTGCTTATATATCGGGAAAGGTTTATCACCGGTTGCAGCAATAATAAATTCGCAAAACCGCAAAAGCTTTGGATTTTCGGTGATTTGACGGATTGTATCGAGAGTCGTCACGCGTCGCACCCTCATGCCATTTTTTATATCTGATGTCGACAATATACCGACGGAACCACCGATACGAATAAACCAATATTTCGAAATACCAAGTATTTTTGTATAATGTAGATTGGCTATCTGTCATTCAAAGCAATATTCTCTGAAATTCGAATACATAGGACACTACGCCACCCTTTGTGTATCGTATCCAACCCGCCTAAAAATACGCCGCTGTAACGCTTGCAGCGCGGGCGGAAATCTGTATATTGCGCCGCTCTTAACCTCCTTGCCGGGATGGTCCTGGCTATGCCCGATTGATAATCGGGTTGAGAAAATCCGAAGGGAGCACATTGTATGCCCTGCTATGAAAGCGTGTTCATCGCACGCCAAGACATCTCTGCCGCCCAAGCTGAAGGGTTGACCGAGACTTTTTCGAAAATTATCGCCGACAACGGCGGCAACGTCGCCAGCACTGAAAGCTGGGGATTGCGCACGCTTGCGTTCAAGATGAACAAGAACCGCAAAGGCCATTATGTGTTGATGAACATCGACGCACCGGCCCCTGCGTTGCACGAAATGGAGCGTCAGATGCGCATCAACGAAGATGTGCTGCGTTACATGACGATCCGCATCGATGCGATTGAAGAAGGCCCGTCGGCCATGGTCCGCAACAAAGACCGTGACGACCGCCCGCGCCGTGGTGGTGACCGCAATGATCGCGGCGACCGTGGTGATCGCCCTGATCGCCCGCGTCGTGACCATGACGATGCGCCCGCAGCTGCAGCAGTGGTCGCCGAACCTGCAGTGGCCGCCGCCCCTAGCGAAGGAGACGAATAATGCGCCGTGGTTTTTTCCGTCGCCGCAAGACCTGCCCGTTCTCTGGTAAGGCTGCCCCGAAAATCGACTACAAGGACCTGAAACTCCTTGGCCGTTACGTCTCGGAACGCGGTAAAATCGTGCCTAGTCGTATCACCGCCGTATCTGCGAAAAAGCAACGGGAATTGGCCCGCGCTATCAAGCGCGCCCGCTTCCTGGGGCTGCTTCCGTACGTCGTGAAGTGAGGATGATCATTGGCTAAGGCGTCTTTGCCTAGCCGATGAACACACCATGCCCATTTCACCCATCATGGCTTTAGGCGCTGGGATCAGTAGTGCGTTGGCGGTTTTCTCCATCGTATTCGGGTCCGTAGCTGCATTGCCGTTGTTCTATCTCGCGCCCCTGCCGCTTTATCTGGCAGGGCTCGGGATCGGCAGCAAAGGCGTGCTGCTGGCGACAGCAACTGCCGTTGGCACGGCAGCGCTGATCGGTGGCGTCTATGCGGCGCTACCGTTCGCGGTTGCCTATGCCATGCCGGCCCTGGTCGCTTGCCGACAAGCGCTTCGGACGTTTCCGGGGCAAAACGGCCAAGTTGCCTGGACAAGCCCCGGCGACGTTGCCGGCACATTTACGGTAATGGGTGCTGCGGGTCTCATGTTTGCGGCCTTCACGGTGATGATGGATTCCAATGTCGGCCCGCTTGCGGATGCCGTCAGTGGGTTCCTCACCACCGCACTCGACAAGATGGGCGGTGGTCGTATGCCGGTTGAAAGTCGTGATGCACTGGTTGTCGGCCTTGCGCCGTATTTCCCGGGCATGGCGGTTTCAAGTTGGGTACTGATGCACATCTTTAATACCGTCGGCGCGCAAGCGGCGTTGGTAAAATCGGGCCGGAATCTACGTCCAAGCGTCAGCTACCGCGATTTGAGCGTACCGGACTGGTGCTCTTGGCTTTTGGTTGGCGCCGGTGTTGTGACCCTAGTCGGGTCTGACGACTGGAGCTATCTTGGGCGCAACATGGTGATCGTCGCGTTGGTGCCGTTCTTCTTAGTTGGCCTAGCCGTGGTGCACACGTTTGCTAAGCGGATTGCCGGCGGCATGGGGTTATTGGTGGTTTTTTACATTCTTTTGTTGGTACTGGGTTGGGCCGCGTTTGTGGTCGCCGGTGCCGGTGTGGTCGAACAATGGGTTGGCCTGCGCAAGCGCATGGGCCCACCCGTCAATGAGGAGATTGAATGATGAACGTCATTCTGTTGGAACGGATCGAAAAACTCGGTCAGATGGGTGACATCGTGACCGTAAAACCGGGTTTTGCCCGCAACTATCTGTTGCCGCAAGGTAAAGCCCTGCGCGCAACCGACGATAACAAAGCGCAATTCGAAGGCCAACGCGCGCAACTTGAGGCCGATAACCTCAAGCGCAAGCAGGAAGCCGAAGCTGTTGCCGACAAGATCAATGACATCAGCGTCGTCTTGATCCGCCAGGCCGGCGACGCCGGTCAGTTGTACGGCTCGGTCAGCGCACGCGATATCGCCGAAGCGGTCACCGCTGCCGGTGCCACGATCAAGCGTTCGCAAGTTATCTTGGCATCGCCGATCAAGACCATCGGCTTGCACGATATCCGCGTCGAGTTGCACGGTGAAGTGATCATCACCGTTGTCGCCAACGTCGCCCGCTCGCAAGACGAAGCCGAGACCCAAGAAAAGACCGGCGGCGCCGTGTTGTCGCTGGCTCAGAAAGAAGAGATGGAAGTCCAGGCCGAAGCCGAAGCCACTGCTGAAGCTGCCGCCGAAGCGGTTGTTGAACAAGCCGACGCCATGTTTGACGAAGGTGCTGCCGAAGAAGCGGTCGCCGACGCCGAAGCCAGCGTTGCCGATGACGACGCTACGGAAGACGACAAAGCCTAAAGCTCACGGTCTTAGCCGTTCTACTAAGCGAAAAATAAAAGGGTGCGTCCATTTAAGGGCGCACCTTTTTTCTATGCCCCACTTGCCAAAGCCGCCCCTATCCCGTTTATAATACATTCAGGCGATCAGTGCCGCAGCTTGGCGGAGCGATAACTGCCCTTAAAACAATGGCATGCGGCACTCTTGAAAATAGGGGTGCAACAATGCTGATCACCCGGTTTTTAAAAGACTTCATCCAAGCCGGCGCATTGACGTTGATCACTGCGGACGGACGAACACACAAATTTGTAGGCGCCGAACAAGGCCCTGACATTACCTTGCGGCTGCACAAACGCAGCTTGGAATGGACCTTAGGACTACGCCCGGATCCCGGCTTCGGTAATGCCTATGTGGATGGAAGCCTGACCATTGAAGACGGCACGCTTCGCGATTTCATGTGGATTGCCAACCGCAATTTCGAAATCCTCAAGCGCGCCCAGCCAAGCGGACTCGGTCGTATTACGCAGGCGCTGCATCACTACCGAGAAATGCGCCGCCTATTTAATCCCCCCCAGTTGGCCAGGCACAAGGTGTCGCAGCATTACGATCTGACCGGTGAGTTGTTCGCTTTGTTTTTGGATGATGACAGACAATATTCCTGCGCCTACTTCACTGATCCGCGCGACAGCCTCGAAGACGCCCAAGCGCGCAAGAAGCGGCGGTTGGCAGCAAAGTTGCTGCTGCAACCCGGCCACGAGGTGCTGGACATCGGGTCCGGTTGGGGCGGACTCGGATTGTATCTGAATGCAGTGTCCGGGTGCGCCGTCGACGGCGTGACCCTGTCGCATGAACAACTCGCCTATGCGCAAGCCCGCGCCCACAATGCCGGCGTCAACGATCAGGTGCGGTTTGATCTGCAAGACTATCGACTGATCGACAAGACCTATGACCGTATCGTATCCGTCGGCATGTTCGAGCATGTCGGCCCGAAGCATTATCCGGAATTCTTTGAAGCCGTGAGTCACCGACTCAAAGACGACGGCGTCGCGGTCTTGCACAGTATTGGCCGCTACAATGCACCTGAACCGGTCAGCCCATGGATCGAGCGCAACATTTTCCCGGGTGGCTATATCCCGTCGCTCTCAGAAGTGTTCACCCAGATTGAACGCGCGAACCTGTGGGTGACCGATGTGGAGATCATGCGGCTGCATTACGCGGAAACCCTGAAGCACTGGTATGACCGCTTCCAAGCCAACCGGGCCAAAGCCGCAGCCCTTTATGACGAACGCTTTTGTCGCATGTGGGAATTCTACCTGACCGGCTGCGAGATGGGGTTTCGGGTCGGTAATCTGATGGTCTTTCAAATCCAACTTGCCAAACAGCGCGACGCCGTGCCGCTGACCCGTGACTATATAGATGAAAAAGAACGACAGATCACACGTAGAAAGGAGCAACGCGTCGCTTAAAGCAAAGTCAACAGGCTACGCGCGCAATTATTGCGTACTTGTCCACGATATCCACAGCTATCCACAGAACATAAAACTGTTCCCAACCTCGGACCTTGCTATGGTCCGGTCATGATTGAAAACACGGCTCATGACATCCCGGCGTATGCCGACGACGAGGCATACGATGCCGAGACGCCTGCGTATCGCCAACTTCCCCGCAATATCGAAGCAGAGCGCGGCCTATTGGGTGCGATCTTTGTGGACAATCGCGCCCTCGAACAGGTCGGCGAATTTCTACAGCCCGACCATTTTGCGCTGACCGCCCACGCGCGCATCTTTGAAGCTATGCTGAAACTGATTGAGCGTGGCCAGATCGCCGATCCGACCACGTTGCGCCCGTATTTCGAAGCCGACGAATCTTTGGATGATATCGGCGGTGCGAAATACCTGGCCAACTTGGCCGCCAGCGCCATCAACGTCATTAATGCCCGCGAATATGGCCGCATCATCTATGATATGCATCTGCGCCGCGAGTTGATTACGCTCGGCGAGAAGGTCGTCAACGAAGCCTACAGCAACGACATTGATCTGGAAGCCATGCGCCAGATCGAAGGCGCCGAACAGTCGCTCTACGATCTCGCCACCACCGGTGATTTCGACGGCGGCTTTCAGCCGTTCAAGACCGCCGTGCTCGAAGCCATCAACATCGCCGATCTGGCACACAAGCGCCAAGGCGGGTTATCCGGCGTCGGCACCGATCTGTTGGATCTGGATAAACTGCTGGGTGGCTTGCATCGCTCTGACCTGCTGATCCTGGCCGGGCGTCCGGCGATGGGCAAAACCGCCCTGGCGACAAACATCGCATATAATGCGGCGAAGAACTTTTTGGACAGCGGCGGCGAAGAAGGCGCCGTGGTCGGCTTCTTCTCGCTCGAGATGTCGGCGGAACAGTTGGCTGCCCGTATTTTGTCGGAACAAGCCAACGTGGCCTCTGATAAAATGCGCAAAGGCGAACTGACCAACGAAGAATTCCACACCCTCGCCACGGTTTCGAGTGAGCTTCACAAGGTGCCGATCTTCATCGACGACACCCCGGCGCTGACCGTCAGTGCGCTCCGCACCCGCGCCCGCCGCCTCAAGCGGCAAAGCAATCTGGGTATGATCGTCGTCGACTATTTGCAGCTGATTTCCGGCAGCGCCAATTCACGCTCCGACGGTCGCGTCCAGGAAGTCTCGGAAATTACCCGAGGCCTAAAGACCTTGGCCAAAGAACTCAACATCCCGGTACTGGCACTGTCGCAGTTGTCGCGACAGGTCGAACAGCGTGAAGACAAGCGTCCGCAGCTGTCCGACCTTCGAGAATCGGGCTCGATCGAGCAGGACGCCGACGTCGTCATGTTCATCTACCGCGAAGAATACTACTTGGAAAAATCCGACCCGATGCAGCGCGCCGACGAAAGCCCAGACAAGTTTGCGCAGCGTCAAACCAACTTCGGCGAACGCATGGATCGCGCCCGCGGTAAGGCCGAAGTCATCGTCGCCAAGCAACGTCACGGTCCCGTAGGCTCGGTCAAACTCTCGTTCGTCGGCGAGTTCACCCGCTTCGGAAACCTTGACGAACATCATAGCGATTACTGACACTAGCGGTCATGAGCGCCGCACCTTCATTGTATGCAACAGAACTGACCATCAATCTTGATGTCGTTGCTGCCAACTATCGCCTATTACAATCCAAATTGGTCGGCGCCAAAGCCGGCGCTGCGGTCAAGGGCGATGGCTATGGTCTAGGCGCCGCCCCGGTGGTCCGCGCGCTTTGGGCAGCCGGGTGCAGAGACTTCTTCGTCGCCCACCCGACAGAAGGCCTGGTCGTTCGCGAAGAACTACCCGACGCCCGCATCCATATTTTGAACGGCCCCCTGCCGGACGCCATTGATGACTATCTTGAAGCGAATTTTATCCCTGTACTGAATGCGCTGGGCGACATTGAGCTTTGGCGCAACGCCGCGCACGCGCGTGGGCTCAAGCTCAAAGCCGATATTCATATGGATACCGGGATGTGTCGCCTCGGCCTCGACCATACCGAGACCGAGGCTTTCTTGGATGACGCCCCGACCCTGCTGGACGGCATCGACGTGCAGTTGGTGATGAGCCACCTCGCCAATGCCGACGATCCGGACAGCCCGCAAAGCGGGCAACAGTTGGCAGCGTTCAGGTCTGCGTTTCGCAGCCTCGGCATCGGCCAAGGCTCGCTCAGCAATTCGTCTGGGATCTTTCTGGGTGGCGATTATCATTTCGACGTGGCGCGACCGGGCGTTGCCCTCTACGGCGGCAACCCGACACCGTTCACGGACAATCCGATGGCGAATCCAGTGCGCTTGACCGCGCGTATCATTCAAGTCCGCAACGTCGCGCCGCCGGAAACGGTTGGCTATGGCGCAACCTACCCGGTGACGCGATCAAGCCGCATCGCCACCGTACCGGTCGGTTATGCGGACGGTTTTCATCGTGGCCAACCCACCACCGGCATGGCGCACATTTCCGGCCATCCGGCGCCGATTGCGGGGCGCGTTTCGATGGATTTAATCACGCTGGACGTCACCGATGTGCCTGCGCATTTGGTGCACGCGGGCGCCATTGCGGAATTCATCGGCGAACACCGCACCCCCGATGATCTTGCACGGGATTGGCAGACCATCCCCTATGAAGTATTAACCGGGCTCGGTCGGCGCTATCGCCGCCTTTACGAGGGAACCGGTGCATGATGAATCCCCTGCGTCCAATCGGTCGCGCGTTTATCGCGTTTCTTGCGACCGCAGGTCGGCTCGCCGCGTTTACGGCGCTGGGCGTCTCGCATTGTTTTCGCCCGCCGTTCTACGGACGCCAACTGCTGCGCCAAGTGATCGAGATCGGTTTTTTCACCCTGCCTGTGGTCGGCCTGACGGCGATCTTTGCCGGCATGGTGTTGGCGCTGCAAAGCTATACCGGTTTTGCAAGATTCTCTGCCGAAGGCGCGATTGCCAACGTCGTTGTGCTTTCAATCACCCGCGAACTTGGGCCGGTGCTTGGTGGCTTGATGGTGGCAGGGCGCATCGGCGCTGCGATGGCCGCAGAAATCGGTACCATGCGGGTTACCGAACAAGTCGACGCGCTGACCACCTTATCGACCAACCCAATGAAATACTTAGTCGCCCCGCGTCTGATCGCGGGCACGGTGATGTTGCCGTTGGTAATCTTTGTCGCCGACATCATCGGCGTGTTCGGCGGCTATTTGGTGTCGGTGTATAAGCTCGGGTTCAACCCGTCCAATTATCTACAAAACACGTGGGAATTCCTACAGCCCATGGACGTCATTTCCGGCCTTGTTAAAGCCGCCGTGTTCGGCTTCCTGACCACCTTGATGGGCTGCTATCACGGCTATCACTCCGGCGGCGGTGCGCAGGGCGTGGGTAAGGCGACCACCAACGCCGTGGTTTCGGCCTCAATCCTGATCTTGTGCTTCAACTACATCCTAACCCTTCTGTTCTTCAGCAAAGATGTCGCAGGATAACGCCGCAAAGATCACCCTATCCGGCGTCCGCAAAACCTTTGCGGGTGGGCGCAAGGTCGTGTTGGATCACGTCGACCTGGAAATAGGTAAAGGTGAGAGTGTCGTCATTATCGGCGGCTCGGGTACCGGAAAATCTGTCACCATCAAGTGCATGCTCGGCCTGCTCAAGCCCGACAGCGGCGCGATCTATATCGACGGCCAAGACGTTACGCAGATGTCGAGCGGGGCACGCGAAGACATCAACCGCCAAGTCGGCATGCTGTTTCAGGCAGCGGCCCTATTCGACTCTCTACCAATTTGGGAAAACGTCGCGTTTGGCTTATTGGCGCGTAATATGTGCTCGCGCACCGACGCCCGCGACATTGCCGCCGAGAAACTTCGCTTGGTGGGGCTTGCGCCCGATGTGCTCGATCTGTCGCCCGCCGAGCTTTCGGGTGGCATGCAAAAGCGCGTCGGCCTGGCCCGCGCCATCGCCGCAAATCCAGAAATCATCTTTTTTGACGAACCTACCACCGGTCTTGATCCGATCATGGCCGATGTCATCAACAACCTCATCGTTCACGTTAATCAAGAGGTCGGCGCCACCGCCGTCACCATCACCCACGATATGACATCCGCCCGCAAGATCGGTGACCGCATTGCCATGCTGTACGATGGCCGCATCATTTGGGCCGGCTCAACCGACGCCATCGACCACACCGATAATCCCTACATCCAGCAATTCATCCACGGCCGCGCCGATGGTCCGATCAAGATGGCTGTGCGGCGTTAGGGTCCCTCCCCCCGCGACTTCCCGGAATGGCCGCAGGCCATATCCGGGATCTTGAAATGACGCACGCTGAGCTCAAAGATCCCGGTCGCTACTGCGCCCGGGAAGTCGCGGTTTTTTTAAGGGACGAGATCCCGTTACCAGCGACCCATCCTTCGAGACGGCCTGCGGCCTCCTCAGGATGAGGATATCCCCTCATCCTGAGGAGCGAGCGCGTCTCGAAGGATGGGTCCCGATTCGCTGATACCGCCCGGTGCGCTGCCCGAAAACCGGCAGAAATCATGACGGCTTGCGATGAATGGGCGGATGGCGTAAGCCTTCGTCTTCCGCAATTCAGCGAGGATCCGGCTTGGCCAAGGCGAAATCCACTTACGTCTGCCAGGAATGCGGTGCCACTCATTCCAAATGGATGGGTCGCTGCGACTCCTGCGGTGCATGGAACAGCCTTACCGAAGAGGCCGCGCCTGAAAGCGCGCCTAAAGGACTTGGCGGCAAACGCGGCAAAAAAATCAATTTCGTCGGCCTGGAAGGCTCGGAAAAAGATCCGCCGCGCCGGGTGTCTGGGATCGAAGAATTCGACCGTGTCACCGGGGGTGGTCTTGTCCCCGGCTCGGCGGTGCTGATCGGGGGCGAACCCGGGATCGGGAAATCTACGCTGTTAATGCAAGCGACCGCCAAGCTCGCTGAAAGCAGCAAGACGGTCTACATCTCCGGCGAAGAAGCAATTGCCCAATTGCGGCTGCGCGCACGCAGGCTCGACCTCGATAAGGCGCCGGTCGCATTGGCGACCGCCACCAACGTCCGCGATATCGTGTCAACGCTGGATACCCCAGATCACATTGATGTGGTGGTGATCGATTCCATTCAGACCATGTATTTGGACAACCTGGAAAGTGCACCCGGCACCGTGTCGCAGGTGCGGGCATCAGCGCAAGAATTGATCCGGCTCGCGAAGCGGCGCGGTTTTGCGCTGCTGCTGGTCGGCCATGTCACCAAAGAAGGCACCATCGCCGGCCCTCGTGTACTTGAGCATATGGTCGACACCGTGCTGCATTTCGAGGGCGAGCGCTCACACCAGTTCCGCATCTTGCGCGCCGTCAAAAACCGCTTCGGCCCCGCTGACGAAATCGGCGTGTTTGAAATGTCGGATGCCGGCTTGGTCGAGGTCTCGAACCCATCAGAGTTGTTCCTGGCCGACCGCGAAGGCGATGTTTCGGGCGCGGCAGTGTTTGCCGGCATCGAGGGGTCGCGGCCGGTTTTGGTTGAAATTCAAGCCCTTGTGGCCCCGAGCGCACTGGCCACGCCGCGGCGCGCCGTGATCGGCTGGGATACCAACCGCTTGGCCATGGTGATGGCCGTATTGGATGCCCGCGCCGACCTTGCACTCAGCCCTTTAGACGTATATCTCAACGTCGCAGGCGGACTGAAGATTTCTGAGCCCGCCGCCGATCTTGCGGTTGCCGCCGCACTGTTGTCGTCAGAAAGCGGTGAGGCCATTCATGGCACCACCGTGGTGTTCGGCGAGATCGGGCTTTCCGGGGAAATCCGCCCCGTATCGCGGATCGACGCCCGTCTGAAGGAGGCCGCTAAGTTGGGATTCACCCGCGCCATCATCCCACGCATCCGAAGTTCGAAATCGGGCAGCAAGTCGGCTGTTGGCGCGACTGGCCTCGACATCGTCGAGATCGCCCACATTCGTGACCTTGCCCAGGCCGTGCTGCCCAAGCCGCGCCAAAAGCAGGCCTTAGGCTGAGGATCGGCGCATGGACTCACTCTCAGATTTTCCGGTCAATGTGGTCGATATCGGGGTGCTGGCAGTCCTTTTGATTTCAGCCGTTCTCGCCTATGCGCGCGGCTTTGTGCACGAAGTGCTCTCGGTCGGCGGATGGGTCGGCGCCATTTTCGCAACGTTCTACGGTTTTCCTTATGCCAAACCGTTTGCCCGAAAATATATCCCGTTGGAAATCGCCGCGGACCTAACCGCGGGCATCGTGATCTTCATTGTCACCTTGGTGTTTTTGTCGCTGCTCACCCGCGCGGTGGCCAAACAGGTGCAATCGAGTGCGCTGAACGTGCTCGACCGCTCACTGGGCTTTTTGTTCGGATTGGCACGGGGTGCTGTTTTGGTATGCGTCGCCTACATCGGCCTGGAGTTAATTATGCCACCAGCTGAGCAGCCACAGATGGTGCAATCAGCACGTACAATACAGTTGATAAAACCGGGCGCCGCCTTACTTAAGGCACTCGTGCCGGACCATATCAGCGCGCGTTCGATTACCGGCGATGATAGCGGGCCCAGTGGCATCGATTTACAACGACTGAATTCCCCGGCGCCGAAACAGCCGGACGCACCGAAGACCGAAGGATACGACGCCGGCACCCGAAAGGGCATGGAACGCCTTATTGACGGTACCGGTGCAGATACAAGCTCCAATCCCAGTTCCAATTAAGGGACAAAAGTACTAGGATGCCGCTATGACTGACGCTGCCGTTGATTTTCTGGATGACGACCATCCGCATGAAGAATGTGGATTGTACGGCACCTACGGGCACATTGATGCCGCAGCCCATACCGCACTTGGTCTGCACGCACTGCAGCACCGCGGGCAGGAATCGGTCGGCATCGTTTCGTATGACGGCGAACAGTTCCACAGCCACCGGGCACTCGGCCTTGTCGGCGACAACTTCTCGTCCGAAGAAGTCATCAAGCAGTTACCGGGTAAATCGGCCATCGGCCACGTACGCTACTCGACCAGTGGCGACACCGCGTTGCGCAATGTGCAACCGCTGTTCTCGGAATTCCGGTTCGGCGGCCTGGCCGTCGCGCACAACGGCAACCTCACCAATTCCTATGCGATCCGCCGCAGCCTAATCGAGCGCGGCAGCATCTTTCAATCCACCAGCGATACCGAGACCATCATCCACTTGATCGCGCGCAGCGAATTCGGCCCGGTCGTCGACCGCCTGACCGATGCGCTGACGCAGCTTGAAGGCGCGTATTCATTGGTTGCGCTGACGCAAAAGAAACTCATCGGCGCCCGCGACCCCAGCGGTGTGCGCCCGCTCGTGATCGGCCGTTTGGGCGATGCGTACATCATGACATCGGAAACCTGCGCGCTGGATATTATAGGCGCCAAGTTCGTGCGCGACGTGGATCCGGGCGAGATCGTCATCGTTGACGAAAACGGCCTGCACTCTTTGAAGCCGTTCACCAAGGTACCTCGCAAATTTTGCATTTTCGAATACATCTACTTCGCGCGCCCCGACAGCAACATCGAAGGTAAGCACGTTTATGCGGTGCGCAAAGCGATCGGTCGCGTGCTCGCACAAGAAAGTCATGTTGACGCCGACGTGATCGTACCGGTGCCGGACAGTGGCGTACCGGCGGCGATTGGCTACAGTCAGGAAAGCGGCATCCCGTTCGAGCTTGGGATCATCCGAAATCATTACGTTGGGCGCACGTTCATCGAGCCCACGGCGCAAATCCGAAATTTGGGCGTCCGCCTAAAGCACAATGCGAACCTCGGCATGCTTAAAGGCAAGCGTGTGGTGCTGGTTGACGACTCCATCGTGCGCGGAACGACATGTATCAAAATCGTTGAAATGGTCCGTGCCGCCGGTGCCACCGAAGTGCATATGCGGATTTCTTCCCCACCGACCACACATTCCTGCTTTTACGGCATCGACACGCCGGAGCGCGATCAACTGATGGCGGCGCAGAATGATCTGCCCCGCATGGCCGAAATCATCGGCGTCGACTCTTTGGCGTTCATCTCGCTCGACGGGCTTTATCGCGCCGTTGGTGAAGAGCGTCGCAACACCGAACAGCCGCAATACTGCGACGCGTGTTTCACCGGCGATTACCCGATCCGTCTCATCGACCGAGACGGTGGCGGCATGCCCAAACAATTGTCGCTGCTGACCGAACGCGACTAATCGGAGTTCTCCATGAGTAAAAGACTTGAAGACCGGATCACACTGATCACCGGAGCGTCACGCGGCATTGGCCGGGCGATGGCGAAACGCTTCGCCGCCGAGGGTGCGCACCCCATTTTGACGGCACGCACCACCGCTGCGCTCGAAGAACTGGACGATGAAATCCGTGCCGAGACCGGCATTGAATCGACCCTTATCCCACTCGACGTCACCGACTACGATGCCATTGATCAGATCGGCGCGGCGTTGTTTGAGCGCTTTGGTCGCCTCGACGCGTTCGTTGCCAACCACGGCACGCTCGGCACGCTGATGCCGCTGCACCAACTCGGCCCGAAGGTCTGGGACCGGGTGATGAACGTCAATTTGACCGCGTGTTGGCGAATGACCCGCTCGTTTGATCCATTGCTGCGCGCATCCGACAGCGGACGCGCGATTTACGTAACGTCCGCCGTCGGCCATCAGCCGCGCGCATTTTGGGGTGCCTATGCGATCTCCAAAGCCGGCTTGGAAATGATGGCGCGGATTTATGCAGAAGAGACCGAGAAAACCAACATCCGCGTCAACTTGGTCAACCCTGGCCCGACGCGGACCGGCATGCGCGCTGCCGCCATGCCCGGCGAAGATGTGGAAACGGTAAAAACGCCCGAAAGCATCGCGCATGTGTTCGTCGACTTGGCCAGCGCCACATGCACAAAACACGGCGAAATGATCGTCGCCGAACCCGAGTAAACACGGACGGGCGGCTGGCGATCACATGGGGGCTTTTTAGCATTCACGGCGGAGGCGGCATCTTATTCTTTGACGTAAGAATTGCCTGAATCGATCAACAACGAGACGCCGATGCAGATCGTTGACCGATACCGAGCCCGGCGTATTAACGATCTCTAAGATAAGGCTCAAGAACGCATCATACCCAAACACGTCCGGTATGCTAAAACAGTGCTCAAGCCTCCGAGCATCATCAAGGCAGAACCTTGATATCGCCTCAATGTCTATACTTGTGCCGACATTTGCGTCAAACATGTCACAAAAGCATCGGACCTCTATTGTGAATTTTGAGCGACATTGACTGATAACATTTAATGCCCCCCGGCGACGGAGCACGTGATGACCGAACAACCACAAGATCCCTGGCTACTCACCCCCGGCCCGCTGACCACGTCCATGGCCACCAAACAAGCGATGCTGCACGACTGGGGTTCACGCGACGCCGCGTTTATCGAGACCAATCGACAGGTCCGGCAAAACCTGCTCAAGATCGCGCACGCCGAAGACACGCATGTTTGTGTCCCGGTGCAAGGCAGCGGCACATTTGCGGTCGAAGCGACGTTGGGCACATTGATCCCGAAAGATGGCAAAGCGCTGATCTTGATCAACGGCGCCTACGGCACACGGATGGGCAAGATTCTTGATTACGCCGGGCGCGCATATGTCACCTACGAGACCTCCGAAGACACCCCACCCGACCCTGCGCACATCGCCAAATTGCTGGTCGACGATCCGTCGATCACCCATGTGCTGGCGGTACATTGCGAGACCACGTCGGGCATCCTCAACCCTATCGCTGCGATTGCCGACGTCGTCGCGGAGGCCAACCGCAGCCTGATCATTGATGCCATGAGCGCATTTGGCGCCATCGCTTTGGATGCACACAGCATTCATTTCGACGCCGTGATGGCGTCCTCCAACAAATGTCTGGAAGGTGTGCCGGGCATGGGCTTTGCGCTGATCCGGAAATCCGTGCTCGACGGCTGCAAAGGCAACGCGCACGCGCTCAGCCTGGATTTGTACGACCAGTGCAAAGCCATGGACAGCAACGGACAGTGGCGCTTCACCCCGCCGACGCACGTGATCGCCGCCTTTGCTGCGGCGATGGACCAATACTTTGCGGACGGCGGCCTTGAGGGTCGCTATGCACGCTATAGCGAGAACTGCCGCACCTTGGTCGCCGGTATGCGCGCCCTTGGGTTCGAAACCTTGCTGCCCGATACCCTGCAGGCGCCGATCATCATCACGTTTAAAATGCCGCAAGACCCTGCGTTCATCTTCGAGGTGTTTTACGACCACCTAAAAGATCGTGGTTACGTGATTTACCCAGGAAAACTGACGGTCGCGCCGTCGTTTCGGATCGGCTGCATCGGTGCGCTGGGCGTGCCGGAAATCAATGGTGCGCTGGACGCCATCAAAGATGTGCTGGGCAAGATGGGCGTCGCCGACGGTCGCCCGGCTGCAGCGTAAGGGAACAAATATGAATACCATGCACAAATCCGTCACTATCAACGCCCGCACCTACGCTTGGCCGAAGGCGCCCCTGGTCATCGTCTGCATCGACGGCTCAGAGCCAGCTTATATCGAACAAGCAATTGCCGGAGGGCACATGCCCTATTTGGCTGATGCCCTGGCCAAAGGCGGCGCTGATCTTCGCGCCGATTGCGTCGTGCCCAGCTTCACCAACCCAAATAACCTGTCCATCGTTACCGGCCAACCGCCCGCCGTGCATGGAATTTCGGGGAACTTCTTTCTGGACCCCGACAGCGGCGACGAAGTGATGATGAACGACCCCAAGTTTCTGCGTGCCGAGACCATCTTTAAAGCGTTCTATGACGCTGGCGCGAAGATCGCCATCGTTACCGCCAAGGACAAATTGCGCCGTCTGTTAGGCCACGGCCTCAGCTTCGATGCCGGGCGTGCGATGTGTTTTTCGTCTGAAAAAGCGGATAAGACAACGATGACAGAAAACGGTATCGACAACGCGCAAGCTATGGTCGGGCGCGACATTCCATCGGTGTACTCCGCGGAACTCAGCGAATTTATTTTTGCCGCGGGGGTCAAACTGATGGCATCAATGCGCCCCGACATCATGTACCTGTCGACCACCGATTACATTCAACACAAGCACGCCCCCGGCACCCCGGTGGCAAACGCGTTTTACGCCATGATGGACGGTTATTTCGCCGAACTTGCCGCCGCCGGTGCGACCTTGGCGTTGACCGCCGACCACGGCATGAACGCCAAATTCGGCGACGACGGCCAGCCCGACGTGATTTATCTGCAAGAAGTTCTAGACAACATGCTGGGCGTCGACCAAGCCCGCGTCATTCTACCGATCACCGACCCGTATGTCGTGCACCACGGCGCACTCGGCTCGTTTGCAACGGCGTATTTACCGAGCGGCGTTGATGCCGCCGACGTCGCTGCGAAGCTTAGCGCCATCGACGGCATTGAAGCCGTTTATGATCGCGCGACCGGCTGTGCGCACTTCGGCCTGCCCGAAGACCGGCTCGGAGATCTGATCATCGTCTCGACCCGTCATAAGGTGCTGGGCACCTCTGCCGACAGGCACGACCTTTCGCAATTAACCGAGCCGCTGCGCTCGCACGGCGGGGTGTCGGAACAAACCGTGCCGCTGATCGTCACCGTCCCGGTGCAAGCACCGCCCACCAGCACGCGGCTGCGCAACTTCGATATCTTCGACATCGCCCTCAATCACGTCATCGACGCATCATAGACCTCAATCGGAGAGCCCCTTGGGCAAACAGCGAGGGAACGCAGACACCATTCATTCATCTCCCTCAGCACGGAGGTGAGGCTAAGTGAGGCGGCCCTATAACAATCCCGTTAAGGCTTGAAAGCAAGAATTCCAATCCCCGCGCGCGGGCTGGCGGATCAAGGTCATGCTTGGATACCAAGGTGTCTCCCTGCCGTCTGTCCCCCAGCGCCACTCAGCCACATGCGGCAACACGGCAAAGGTCGAACACCCCAACGCGCCGGCCAGATGCAGCGGCGCACTGTCACACGAAATCACCACGTCCAAGCCCTGCATAATCGCCGCGGTGTCGGCGAAATCGCAAATGTCCGCGGTCGGGTCCAGAATCGCGTCAGCGCCGGGCGTGTTTTGAATATCCAAAGCTCCGTCCTCTTTTTGCAGCGACACCAGCACAACGTCCGGCACATCCAGCAGCGCGAGAAACGGCGCCAGACCTGGCGAACGCCGCGCATCGCGTTGGTGCGTTGCCGCGCCCTTCCAGGCGATCCCGACCCGCTTTCCGATTGGCCATGTCGCCATGGTCTCTTGCCACGCCTGCGTCCGGACTGCTGGGACAGTCAGATACGGCATCGAAGCTGGAATCGTCTCAACCGTCGTTCTCATGAGACCGGGCAGGCTCATCATCGGCGCGTGCGCATCAACGTCGGGCACGTCGCCAGGTGTGATCACCGTATCGGCGCCCACGGACTGCATCAGGTCTCGCAAAGGGTCCGCACATTCGAGCGTCACATGAATGCCTTGGGCCTTCAGCAAAGGCACATAGCGACAAAATTGCAGCGTGTCACCGAAGCCCTGCTCGGCATGCACCCAAAGCCTTAAGCCAGGTACCACACGACCATCCCATTTCGGTACCGAAAACGTGCGGCCCAAGGCCTGGAACCGAGGCGTCTGCCAACGGTATTCGTAATCCGACCAGCCTTCGTCATAGCGTCCGGCAGCAAGCAAACCCATGCCGCGATTACGCCGAATTTCCGGATCGTCCGGCGCGAGGGCGATGGCTCTTTCGTATGAGTCCAGCGCACCCATAAGATCACCGGATTCCTGCAACGCAACACCCAAATTGCCATGCACGGTCGGCTGCTGGTCGTCCAAGGCAAGGGCACAACGATAATGCGTCACCGCCGCATCGAAATCAGACGCATCCCGCGCCAAGTTGCCGAGGTTGCAATGCGCCACGACCAACGACGGATCAATGGCGAGCGCACGCTTATAGGCACCCTGCGCCTGCGCTGTCATCCCCGCCGCATGGTAACCGAGTGCGTGTCCTAAGTGTGCGCCCGCTTGCCCCGGATCAAGTGCCGCCGCGCGCGCCAGGGCTGCCATCGCGGCGGTGTCGGATGCGCCATCCAAGTCCTGTCGGGCAAGCCCCAAGTTGACATGTGCTGCGGCCAGTCCTGAATCCAAAGAAAGGGCGCGCTTGGCTGCTTTCAAAGCACCTTCGACATCGCCGTCCGAAAGTCGCGCCGAGGCGAGATCACTCCACAGCACGGCATCCTCCGGGCTGTGGGCAATCGCCGCCAAGTACGCATCCGCAGCACCTTGATAATCCCCGTCCCCTTTGAGGACGCGGCCTAAATTTGCGTGATATAGCGGCACCGTTGCATCCGCTGCAATCGCGGCCCGAATCAATTCAGCCCCGCGCCGTCCCTGTCCGGTCTGTGCATACACCAGGCCCAACAGGTGCTGCGCGTCCGCATGCCCGGGTGCGGATTCCAGAACACGCACATAGCTGGCCGCTGCTGCCGTCAGGTCTCCGGCCTGATGCGCGGCGACGCCTTTGCGTAATTCGTCATCAAGGGATGTTTTCATGACGCCAGCTTAGCGCAGATGAAACGGAAGCTCATCCTTCTCGATACCCTGCAAAACAACTTCTTGGCGCAACGCCCCGCGCATCCTTAAGATACGCAAAACGCCCTGCCCCACAGGAGGAGCCGCTCATGGATGCACGCAACGTCAAATCCATCGCCGACGCCAAAGCCATCGTCAACAAACGCGGGCTTAGTCACGTCAAAGTCGGCGCCGTTGATATCGACGGGATCATGCGCGGCAAATACATGGCCAAGGAAAAGTTCTTTTCGTCTTTGGAAAAAGGCTTTGGGTTTTGTGACGTGGTGCTGGGGTGGGATTCCCACGATCAGCTGTACGACAATGTATCGGTAACCGGCTGGCATACGGGCTATCCCGATGCCGGCGTGCGGGTGCTGCCGGAATCATGTCGCGAGATCGCATGGGAAGACGACATGCTGTTTTTCCTGGGCGAGTTTTCCGGCCCGCACGAAGCGGTGTGCCCGCGCGCCCAGTTGCGCCGCGTGCTCGCCGAAGCCGACAAAATGGGCTTCGCCGTCAAAGCCGGTTTCGAGTTTGAGTTTTTCGTCTTCGACGAAACGCCGCACAGCGTGCGCGAGAAAAACTACCGCAACATGAAGCCGCTACAGCCTGGGTTCTTCGGCTATTCCGTAATCCGCAATACCGTCGACAGCGACCTATACCGTGATCTGCTGGACGGCTGCGAGCAAATGGACATTCCGCTGGAAGGTCTGCACGAAGAAACCGGGCCGGGTGTGCTCGAAGCCGCCATCGGCGTCGACGATGCGCTCAGCGCTGCCGACAAGGCCACACTGTTCAAAACATTCGCCAAGATCGCCGCGCAAAAGCACGGGCTGATGGCGACGTTTATGGCCAAGTGGTCACCCGATTGGCCGGGACAGTCGGGGCACATCCATATCTCGCTGACCAAAAAAGGCAAAGCCGGCAAGCCGGTGTTTCACGATCCCAAAGGCCCCGACGCGATGAGCAAAACCATGTTGCAGTTCGTCGCCGGACAACAGAAATATATGCCCGATTGGCTGGCGATGATCGCGCCCACCGTCAACAGCTACACCCGCCTGATTCCTGGCTTTTGGGCACCGACCGATGCGACCTGGGGCGTCGACAACCGGACCTGTGCGCTCCGCGTCGTGCCGGGCGGCCCCAGTGCGCAACGCGTCGAATATCGGGTCTCGGCCGCCGATTGTAATCCGTACCTTGCGCTCGCCGCCGCCATCGGGTCGGGCCTGCAAGGCATCAAGGACGACCTGACGCCTGAGCCCAAAATTGAGGGCAATGCGTACGAGAAAACATTCCCAAAGCACCTCGCGCTGCCAACGACCTTGATGGAAGCGGCTGGACGATTTAAAGCGTCAAAACCCGCCCGCGCGCTTTTCGGCGATGCCTTCGTCGACCATTACGCAGCAACCCGCGAATGGGAAGAACGCGAATTCCGCCGCGCCATCACCGATTGGGAGATGGAGCGGTATTTTGAGATTATCTGATCCGGCACATCCTTCGAGACGGCCTTCGGCCTCCTCAAGATGAGGATATATGTTAACACCCCATCCTGAGGAGCGGCGCAAGCCGCGTCTCGAAGGATTGTCAAAACAAGGAAAATTGCATGACCGACACCATCACCCAGCTTTCCGGCAATTGGAGCTACCCGACGCAAATTCGCTTTGGCGCCGGGCGCATTTCGGAACTGGGGAAGGCGTGCAAAGCGAGCGGCATTCAAAAGCCACTGTTGGTCACCGATCCTGGCTTGGCCGCATTGCCGATGATCGCAGCCGCCCTTGAAAACTTGAAATCTGCCGGCATTCCCGGCGCACTCTTTGCCGACGTCAAAGGCAACCCGATCAGCGCCAATGTAGCCGCCGGCCTGGACGCCTATAAATCAAACGGCTGCGACGGGGTCATCGCATGGGGCGGCGGCAGTGCCATGGATTGCGCCAAGGTGATCGCGCTGATGGTCGGGCAATCCCGCCCACTTTGGGATTTTGAAGACATCGGCAGCAACTGGAAAAATGCGGACCCGGACGGCATAGCACCAATCGTCGCCGTCCCCACCACGTCGGGCACCGGCTCCGAAGTGGGCCGCGCAGGCGTCATCACCGACGAAGCGACGCATACCAAGAAAATTATCTTCCACCCCAAACTGATGCCGGCTGTCGTGATCTGCGATCCGGAACTTGTCACCGGCCTGCCCGCCAACATCACGGCGTGGACCGGCATGGACGCGTTGGCGCATTGCCTGGAAGCCTATTGCTCGCCGTTTTATCACCCGATGGGCGAAGGCATCGCGGTCGAAGGCATGCGGTTGGTCAAAGAGTGGCTGCCGACCGCTGTCGCAGACGGCAGCAATATCGCGGCGCGCGCGCACATGATGTCGGCGGCTGCCATGGGCGCCGTCGCGTTCCAAAAGGGCTTGGGTGCCATACATTCGCTCTCGCATCCGGTCGGTGCCGTATTCGATACCCACCACGGCCTGACCAATGCGGTGTTCATGCCGTATGTACTGGCCTTCAACCGATCTGCGATTGAACAAAAGATGGCCCGGCTCGCGCGATGGCTTGATATCGGTGACGGGTTTGACGACGTCATGAGGTGGGTGCTCGACCTGCGCACATCGTTTGCGATCCCGCACACAGCCGAACAACTCGGCGTCGATGCATCGCGTTTGGACGAGCTTTCCGTGATGGCCGCAAACGATCCAACGGCCGGCGGCAATCCGCTACCCGTCGCCGCCCCTGAGATGCAGCAAATGTTCGATGCCGCGATGAGTGGTAAAGTCTAGGTTGTCGTTTGTAGGCATCGCGCGATTACGCGACGCCAGAGGGCTTGAGAGTCGAAAGGTCGTTGGATGGATGGGTCCGCCTTTGCGGGCGACCAACCGAAACATTCAACGTGGTCGGCGCGCTCTTGGGCGATAAACGTGCCCCACCTTGCCGATGCGACCGAAACCATGCCGTCGTTCGGCCCTTCGCGCTCGAAAATGTAGTGTTCTCGCGCTTTGAACCAACGTGGCATCTCTGCCGCCGGTCTGGCGCACGCCCATGATAAATACTGAACGTCGGCGCGGTCCGGGGTTTCGGCGTTAAAATCGACGGCGGACACGACAGATAAATCGCGGATCGCATCTTCGAGCAAGCCGATGATGAAATCCGGCACCCCGCTCTCGCCCGCCAACGCGCGGTCCGCCAGCGGCGAGCCCCGGTGCGGCGTACAGATCGTCGCCACCGCGCGGACGCGCTGATCCGGGTCATGATGCGCCGCCGCTTGACGTGCAACCAACCCGCCCATGGAATTGCCGACGAGAATGATATCTGCGGACGGGATTTTTGCGATCACGTCGCGGACCATGATGGCGCGTTCATCGATTCCGACGCGGGAACGCATCTGCGGCACGCTGACGTCGACATTCATCTCTCGAGCGACCGAACGTAACCCCCGAAAGTACTCGAAGGTTTTGCCGGCGAGCGTGGTTTCGGCACGCCCTAAAAACCCATGCAGGAAAATGAATGCGGTGTCAGCCATGGCGTACCTTAACGCGACGACGTCCCTATGCGAAAGCGCAGCAGACCACGAGAGTTGACCCGTTACGCAATCCGGTGTTCTTTGGCCGGTGTTGTTAAGATCGGAGCCGTCATGGACGCCTTGTCGCCACAAGTCATTGAAACCGCATTGATCGCGTTTACCACATTTTTTGCGGTGATCGGGCCGATTGATGTGGCGGCCGTGTATGCCGGGCTGACGGCGGGCATGCCACCGAAGCAGCGGCGCCAGACGGCCATCAAGGGCGTGCTGATTGCAGCCTGTATTTTGTTGCTGTTCGCGTTCTTTGGGAAGTCGCTGTTGCAGTATTTGGGTATCACGCTGGCATCCTTGCGCACGGCAGGCGGCATTTTGCTGTTGTTGGTCGGCATCAACATGGTTTTCGCGACCTCAAGCGGGATCAGTTCAACCACCGCTGATGAGGCAGAGGAAGCATCACACCGCACCGACCTATCGGTGTTCCCGCTGGCCACACCGCTGATCGCGGGTGCGGGCACGATGGGCGCCGTGGTGCTGTTGATGTCGGAAGCGGACGGCGACACCATGCGCACCGCCGCCGTCATCAGCGCGCTTTTAGCGAATTTACTGTTGTCGCTAATCTTTTTGTTGATGGCGACACAGATTCAAAAACTGTTGGGGGTGACCGGTCTCAACGTGATCTCACGGGTGATCGGGGTGTTGCTGACGTCGCTCGCCGTGCAGTTCATCTTTGACGGCATCCGCGGCAGTAAACTGTTGAGCAGCATAAGCTAGCCGCTTACGTCACCAAGCTCTCGACCCAATTGCGGATTTCCCGGCACCGCATATCCGCATCCAACACGTCGTCGTCGATGCCGAGCCGCCAACGCAGATCAAGCCTGGACGGGTCTTGGTGCAGCGCATCCATGTCATAGCAATATCGCTCTAACGCATTCACGTCTTCGAAATAGCCCTGCTGCACCATATCGTCCGCATAGCGTCGATACAGTTTAGAAAGATGCGGCAGATCGAATTCAGGGTGATACTGCATTCCCCAAAACATCCCGCCACCGAGGGGAATCGTGGCAGCTTGCACGATAGAATGAGCATTGCTCGCCAACACCACGGCGCCGGTCGGCAGATGCGTAACCTCGTCATAATGGATACACGGGCTGTCGAACACCATCGGCTTATCGCGAAATAGCGCATGACCGCCGCCTTGTGTGGTCAATGCGAGCTTTCGGGCGATCCCGACCTCGCGCCCGCGCGGGCTCGCCTGCACCGTGCCACCCGCCGCCACGGCGGCGATTTGCAATCCCCAGCAGCTCCCCAACACCGGTAACCCGGCTTCCAGGGCGGCACGCATTAAGTCTACCTGACGAGTTACTTCGGGCATTTGTTCGAACGCGCGTAAACCCGAGCCGCCCATCACCATGCCGCCAAAATCTTCGAGCGCAACGCCGCTTGGTAAATAGGCGTCGCCGTCTGCCGGATACACGGTGGTCATGTCTGCGTTTGGGGACATACGGCGGATTTCGTTGGCGTAGCGTTCCGCCCCCAACTCGCCGCCGACCGCCTGCATGGCGTCGTTGCGGTCCTTTGTGTTGCCGTCTGCCAGCAGGATTTTCGGCGCGTTATCCATCGTCGCCCCTTATGCGTCGGCCATCGTATCGATCAGCCCGACCAAATCCGCATGATCCTCGCACACCACATCGGCAGACGTGGTAAATCGGTCCTGATCGCGTTTGCCGGTATACAAAATCGCCTTCATGCCCAGCGCCTGCGCGCCCAGGATGTCTTTATTGTCGCGGTCACCGATGTGCACGACCTGATCGGGCTCGACGTCAAGCCCCGCGCAGGCCGCCATAAAAATCGACTCATGCGGCTTCGAGCGCCCGACTTCGTCAGAAAACGCGAACGCAGCAAAATAATCCGCAAGGCCATGGTGGTCGAGAATTCTCCGAAGCCCCGTCCCCGGCGTGATGATGGTATCCGAGACAACACAGAGCTGATAATTCTCAGCCAGTGTTTGGATCGCCGCCTTGACGCCCGGCAGAAGATCCGGCGGCACGTCGACCTCAAGTGCGCCCATCGCGTCCGCCAACTGGCTGAGTTCATCCTCCGGCAATGACATGGACAAGCCGTCCAACAACACCTGCAAGCGTTCATGGCAGGTCCAGGTGATGCTGTCTTCTTGCCAGGCCTTATAGAACGCCGCATTGGCGACGCCGTAGGCCACATCGATCTCGGCACAGGTTACGCCATGATGCTTTTGCAGCGCGTCCAACAGCATGCGGTGCCGGGTCTCAACCTTGGTTTGCAACCCTTGCTTAGCGCGCGCGGCCTCGTCGCTCTCGTCATCGAGGACGGTATCCCAAAGATCAAAACTGACAGCGGAAATAGTCATGCAGGTATGGTGCGGCGCAACGTACGCTTGGTCAATACGCGGTGATGCGTTCAGCCGCCTTCGGCCTTGAGAAGCTTTGCGGCAGCCTCGCGTTGTGAGCGGTTCATCTCACGCTCAATCCTCGCCACCGCTCCGGCGACGTCGTAAGTCTCTTCATGTTTGATGATACGTGCGGCGTCCGGCATCGCGCGTTTGTAAAGAAGCCATGCTTTGATCAGGTCACGGTCCACGCCCCAGCCGGCCTCGTACATAGAACCTAGAATGTAGCGCGCCACCGGATGCCCACCCGCAGCCGCTGTGCGATAATAGGGTACGGCGGCGCCATAATCCTGAGGCACGCCAATGCCGCGAAAATACGCCTCACCTAATTTAAAATGGGCTTCCGGGTATCGGGACAAGCGCGCGGCGAGTTCATACCACTCGGTCGCCCGATAATGGTCTTCAGGGACGCCAAGGCCGTGCGCATAAAGATCACCGATCCCGACCTGCGCCGGCGGGTATCCTTTGTCGGCAGCCTTTCGAAACCACGTCATCGCGGCTTTCGGGTCTTGCATGGATTTGGGCGCCTCGATCAAGGCGCGGCCATACGCAGTCCAGGTCTGGATGTTGCCCGACTCGGCTTGCTGACGCGCGGTCTCAAGAATATTTCGGGCGATGTGTTGGCGAACCAGTTCCGGGTCAGGCTCATGGGTGCCGAAGAATATCCAGCCTGCACTTGCCGAGATAATCAGCAACACCACCGCCGACCAAAAAATTAAACGAAATGACATCAGGGTTCCAGCATCGGCAAACTCATACCGACAGCATTACGCGCACAGCGTGACGGGTCAATTCGGCCTGTTGTGTTCGTTTTGGTCAACCCGTGCGGCGCCGTTATGATAGGGGTCCGCGCGATCATAACACGTGACGCCGCCCAAATTGCGGTAACAAAAGATATTCTGCTGAATTTTCTTTTCGTCTTCGACGCAGTATTCACGCCCCTGCTCCGTGTTCACAAGCGAGCAATCCTTGCCGCTACTGTACGAAACCAGGTGATCAACGAAGGTTTTATCGCTGGCCATCAGCGAAATTGCCTCAACCTGTGCAATCCCGACAGGTGAACATGCCTGTAGCGCAAACGTGGCTGCGAGCACAAAAACGGCTGAGAGCTTGGAAATGCCCCTGCGCATAAGATGAAATCCCTCTATTGCTGGATGCAGAGTGCCCCAAAAGCGGTTAACAGATCTTTAACCTGCATGCCGAACCCATGTATAGCGTAGCACGAAAATCAGCTGTAACGACAATGCGTTGCATCGAAATTCACGCCGTGGAGACGATGCGCGCAAGCGTTTGCCTTCCGGGCCCGGTCCCGATATGTTTGCGTCCAATTTTAAAGCCTGAATACAGCACATTGCTAACACTGGGCATAATACGACGGAGACCAAGGTGGCCGAGCCGACACACGATCCATTGATGCAGGAAATCGAAGACGAGCTGCGTCAGGAACAAATGAAAAAAATGTGGGCGGTGTACGGTAAGTACGTCGTCGGTATGGTTGTAGCTGTGGTGATCACGGTCGCCGGCTATCAAGGCTGGCAGGCCTATGACGCGAGTCGCAAGCAAGATGCGACCGACACTCTGTTGGGGGCAGCGACGTTGGCGCAAAACGGCGACAACGCGGCGGCCATCGATATATTGTCAAAGCTTGAAAGCGATGCCCCCGGCGGCGTCGCGATGCTGGCGAAAATGCGCAAAGCCGGCCTGCATGCTGAAAACGGCGACACTGCAGCGGCGGTCGAGCTCTATGGAACTGTGGCGGCAGATACCAGTGCCCCCAAGACGTTCCGTGAACTCGCCACCATCTTAGGCGCCGTGCAAACCTTGGAAGCCGACCCCGGCAACGCACAAGCGGTGCTGGACTCGCTTGCCCCCTTCCGTGACGAAACCGCCACATGGCGCCACGCTGCACGAGAAGTCTCGGCGGCTGCCGCGCTTGAACTCAGCGATACCGAAATGGCCCGCGAATTCCTGCAAGCCAACGCACTGGACGGGCGCGCGCCCGGCGGCGTACGCTCTAGAGCTCAGGAACTGCTGCAGGCGCTTGCCCGATGAGGTTACACCGGTAATGTCTTTGGACCGCTCTCCCCTTTCCCGTTTTTTTGTGATTGGTACGCTGCTGTTGGCGGCGCTCAGCCTCTCCGCGTGCGAGCTCAGCGATTTTGACCCTTTCGGTCAAAAAGAAAAACTGCTGCCGGGTGAGCGTATCGCCGTTCTAGCCAACGAACGCAGTCTGAGTGCTGATGTGGCGCCGGGTAGCGAAGACGTCTTGCTGCCCGCGCCCACCAGCAATCCGGAATGGCCCATGGCCGGTGGCTATGCAAATCACGCGATGCACCACATCGCGATCAACACTGACATTCAAGAAGTATGGAGCCGCGATATCGGCGCCGGCGCAGGTGACGACGTACGCTTCAACAGCACGCCGATTGTCGCCGACGGCATGGTCTTTGCGATGGATACGGACTCCGAAGTCAGCGCTTACACCGTGCAAGATGGTGATAAAGTCTGGGACAAAGACCTGACGCCCGATAACGACGACGAAGGCCATATCGGTGGCGGTCTCGCCTATGAACGGGGCCGTGTGTTTGTCGCCACGGGCTTCGGCGTGGTGTTCGCGCTCGACGCCAAAAGCGGTGAAATTTTATGGTCGGAGCGGATCGGCATCCCAATGCGTGTACCGCCGACCGTGCGCGGCGGTCGCTTGTTTGTGGTCACCGTCGACAACAACTTGATTGCACTGGATACCCGCGACGGCAAAACGCTGTGGACGCACGCAGGCGCTCAGGAAACCGCGTCGCTTTTGGGCGGTGCCAGTCCGGCGGAAGATGCGGGGATCGTGGTTGTCCCCTACACATCGGGTGAATTGTTCGCGCTCCGCGTCGATACTGGACGCGTAATTTGGCAAGAGAACTTGGCATCGATCCGCAGGACCGATGCCGTCGCCTCGCTCGCGCACATCCGTGGTCGCCCGATCATTGATCGGGGTCGGGTGATCGCCATCAGCCACGCCGGTGTCATGGCGGCGATTGATCTGCGCACCGGACGCCGTGTCTGGGCACGCGAAATCGGGGGTGCCGAAAGCCCTTGGGTCGCCGGCAACTTCATCTTTACGATCACCAACGAAAATGAACTTATTAGCGTATCGCGGGAAGACGGCTCAGTACGTTGGGTGCGCGGTCTACCGCGCTTCCAAGACCCGGAAGACCGTGAAGATCCGATCACATGGTCGGGCCCGGTTTTGGCTGGCGACCGATTGATCGTCGCCGGCTCAAACGGTGATGCCTTTGCGGTGTCGCCCTACAACGGGCGTATTCTAGGCGCTGTTGAAATGCCCGACGGCGTCTCGGTCGCACCGATTGTCGCCGCCGATACCGTATTTTTCCTGGCCAACGATGCAGAGCTCGTAGCCTACCGATAAATCTCGCCAGTAACTTGGCTGATAGCGCCAAAACGGCGCCCTGGAACAACGAATATGACCTTTACGCTCGCAATCGTCGGTCGCCCAAACGTGGGCAAATCGACGCTGTTCAATCGACTCGTCGGTAAACGTCTGGCGATTGTCGATGACACCCCCGGCGTCACCCGCGACCGCCGCGAAGGTGAAGGCGTGCTGGCCGAGCTGGAATTCCGCGTCTTCGACACCGCAGGCCTCGAAGACGCGGCACCTGGTTCCCTAGAAGCCCGCATGCGCGCGCAAACCGAACACGCGGTCGACGACGCGGACGCGGTGCTTTTCATGATCGATGGTCGCGTCGGCGTAACGCCGACCGACGAGTTGTTCGCACGCTGGCTACGCACCCGCTCGACGCCGGTAATCTTGAGCGTCAACAAATGCGAGGGCAGCCAGGGCGAGAGCGGCCGCTTGGACGCCTATCGCCTGGGCTTAGGTGAGCCGATCGGCATCTCAGCCGAACACGGTGAGGGTCTGAGCGACCTTTATGACGCGCTGGCCCCTCACTACCAAGCCGGTCTTGATCGGATCGCAGCGGCTGGCATCGACGATGAAGACGACATTTTTATCGACTCCGGTGAAGAGTCGGATGATGAGATCATCGCCGCACGTCCGGTACAGCTTGCCATCGTAGGTCGCCCGAACGCGGGCAAATCGACCTTAGTCAACCGGCTGCTCGGCGAGGACCGCATGCTGACCGGGCCCGAGGCCGGGATCACCCGAGATGCCATTTCGACGCCTTGGGAGTGGGGCGGGCGGCAGTTCCGTCTGGTCGACACCGCTGGGCTTCGCAAGCAAGCACGGGTCTATGAAAAGCTTGAGCACTTATCGGTCAACGACACTTTCCGCGCCATCCAGTATGCCCAAGTGGTAATCCTGGTGTTGGATGCGGATCAGCCACTTGAACGCCAGGACCTAACCATTGCACGCAAAGTCGTCGAAGAAGGCCGGGCGCTGGTGATCTGCGTCAACAAATGGGATTCTGTGAAAGATCGGGAAACCGCGCTGGCACAGATTCGTGATCGCCTACAGACATCGTTGCAGCAAATTCGCGGCGTCCCGGTCGTGACGTTGTCGGCATTGACCGGACGGGGCGTCGATAAGCTCCTGCCGACGGTCGTGAAAATCTTTGACCTTTGGAACGCGCGGGTGCCGACCGGCGCGCTCAACCGCTGGCTCAAGGAAATGCTCGAAGGCCATCCGCCGCCCATGGGTTCGCACGGCAAACGACTGTCGGTGCGATATGCCACCCAGGCAAAATCCCGCCCGCCGACCTTTATTCTATTTTCATCGACGGCAACAAAGCTGCCGGAAAGTTATTTGCGTTACCTCACCAACGGCCTGCGCGACAGCTTTGGCCTCGAGGGCATTCCAATCCGTATTTTAACGCGATCGGGTAAAAATCCGTTCAGCAAAGACTAAATACCGTCCGTCTTTGTTTCACGTTAAGGCCAGCGGTGGCGCTGCGTCTTCGAGCGAGCGCTGTCCATCGAGCGACGCAAACCATTGCAACGGTGTGCATGGCGCACGCCCATCAACATTGGGCGCGCCTTCTCCGGCGTTTCGATCTGCTAGAAAAACAATGCGTAATTCGACATTCAAGCGCGCTAATGCGCTATGGTTCGGTACGCTCGCATGCAGATGTGCCCCTGAAAATATAACAGCATCGCCGACGTCTGGCATCACACGCTTAGCGCTGCCGAGCGATGGCGCATGGATCGCCGTCGGTATCAAAGGATACGCATCCAACGTACCGTCAGCACGACGGCGTCGAAGGTCATTTAAATCCCAATCGGCGCTATCGTTTTCAACCGGTTGATCAAATTGATCCGGCCAGAGCGCCAATGTTCTCCCCAACGCCAATGGCATGATCGGCGCCCACACATTGATTTGCTGCATGATGTTGGAGCCCCAAGTATCACGGTGTGCTTTCAACGGCGCCAAGGGATAAGGCATACCTGTTCCGCCCGGCGGAGCGATGCGCAGCTTTAGCGTATCCAAGTACGCATCCCCAGGGTCAGCACCCCATTCGGCGATCAATTTTTCCACCAGAGACCGCACCGCACTATCGCGAGCAAAGCCTTGTCGCAAAGCAACGACGCGGGTTCGATAGTCATCCAGCGGCAATGTTGTGTGCGCCCGCAAAGGATCAAGATCGAAGAAACCGTTCGCGATCATATGAGCCGCATGCTTAAGAATATCGGACAACGCCGCCGCCCCTGCAGTCACCTGCGCACCGCGATAAATAGCGCGCCGAGTTTCGGGAGCGAGTGGTGGTGCGCCCATCAACCGCCGCCGCGTTGATATGAGTGATCAAAATGCGTCAAAAAGACCTCAAGCGCAGGCGCGTCATAACCTTGAAACTTCAAATTGACCATCGTCCTGGGGATCCGCATCAAGGCAATACGGCGCTCACTCTCGGGGCCAAGTTGGATCGTCAACGTCCGTTCGTTTTGATCTTTAAAGATGATCGTCGTGCCGATGACCTGAAACTCGGCGCCACCTAACGCGCGCGGCAAAAGTCGCAAGAATTCTGCATGGGTGATGCCCATATCTTTTTCGATGACGACATCAGCGCCGGACATAAACCATCATCCGCCGGCAACGGGCGGCCAGATCGCCAAGTGGTCGTCCGCCTCAAGCAGCGTCGTGCCGCGCTCGTCAGGCGCGACATAAACGCCGTTAATCAGGACCATGTGGCACATTTTTTCCGGCAAGCCCAATCGCAGGATGACCTGAGTCGGACTCACCTTGTCGCTGACCTCAAGGTCTGCCTCGTTCTTTTTCGCCCCGGCCGGCAAATACTCGGCCAGCGAGGCATACAATTTTACACGGATTTTCATTTCAATCCCGTCAGATAAATTGGGACGTATGCCTTAAGCTTCCTGCGTACATGCGACGTATGCATCCGCAATTAAGTGCGGATCGGCCATCAACTTGTCTTTCCAGGCACCCAACTGCACTTCGGTCTGAATCAAGCCGCGCAGCACACCGATGTGATCGGTCCGCCCCAGCGACAACGCACCGACGATTTTGTCGCCGTTGAATTCAAGACGCATGTAGCGAAAGTTTTCCGCATCAACGGCTTCGGCATGATCGCCGCCTTTGATGCCGTCCCATGCCCCGAAGCTGGCCGAGATCAAGCCGACGGTATCAAGCACGTTCATGTTCAAGCTGCCTTTATACGGCGCCGGTTTGCCGGCCATGTTGAGGCCGGCGATGCGGCCATGATCGACCGACGTCGGCTGCACCGCATGCACCGCCCAATCGCCGGTCGAAAAGTCCAGCCCCTGCGCACAATCACCCGCAGCATAAATATCGTCAACGTTGGTGCACATAAATTCATCGACCAAGATACCCTGGTCCATTTTAATGCCCGAACCTTCCAAGAAGCCGATGTTCGACTTAACGCCGGTCGCGACCACAACCAAGTGGGCAGGTATTTTCGTACCGTTATCAAGATCAACGGCAAGCGTATCTTCCGCGTCGTTGTTGGCTTCGAGCTTGGTAACCTTAGTGCCGGTATGAACGTGAATGTTTTTCGTCTCGCACCAGGCTTTGACCATATTACCCGCAGTCTCGTTCATCATCCGCGGCACCATTCGATCCTGGGCTTCGACGACCGTCAGGTTTACGCCCCGCTCGGCCAACGCTTCCATGATGATGCAGCCGATAAAACCGGCGCCCATCAGCACCACATCCGCGCCCTTCTCGGCAAGCTTGGCAATATTGCGGCAGTCTTCGAGAGTCCAGCAGTGATGCACGCCCGGCAGATCAAGACCGTCAATTGGCGGACGCACCGGGCTTGCACCGGTGGCAATCAGAAGCTTCGCGTAAGACTGCGTCGTGCCGTCTTCGAGGGTGATCGTGTGTGCCTTCGGATCGACGCTTTTCACCACGCCTTGGCGATATTGAATGGCTTGGTTGTCGTAGTGGTCGGCATCTTTACGCAGATACGTGCCGGCTTCTTCGATGATGCCGGTTAAAACGTAAGGAATCGCCATACGTGAATACGGCGGCTCGGGCTCAGAGCCGATCATCACCACGTCGGCGTCGGGATCCGCCTTGCGCAAGGTATCCGCTGCGGTCACGCCGGCCGGGCCGGCACCGATGATGACATACGTCATGGTCTCTCTCCGTCAAAAATACGAGCGGCTAAGGGAGGGCAATCACCCTCCCCCGTCGCACATTGTGGTCTTCTAGAGGCCGAGGCGGTTTAGCGTTTCGTTGGTCGGAACACCTTCTGCCGTCCAGCCGCGGAGTTGATAGTACTCCGGCAGCATGGCTTCAAGATGGTTGGTCAGACCTTCGGCTGGTCCGGTCTTTGCGGCATCCTTCAATAGACGTGCCGGGAGATTGTCGTCCTTCGCCGTGAAGCCTGCTGCGTTGTTGAAGTTCCGCTCCAGATTCCAAATCCGCTCGCCGACTTCAAGCAGCCGGTCCACCGACCACTCACCTTCGCATGAAGAATCAATCTGCGGCGCAACGTCTTCGAGGGACCACGCGAACGAGGTGAAGACGCAGATACCGGCACTGTCAAATACAGCCGTGGCGTCTTGGAACGCTTTGACCAAACCGGCCTTACCTTCAGAAACCAATGGATCTGTTTTTTCCGGAATGCCCAACACTTCGGACGCAACGGTGTAGCCCCGCAGGTGACACGCGCCCCGGTTCGACGTGGCATAACTCAGCCCCATGCCCTGGATACCGCGTGAATCATAAGCCGGAAATTCCTGACCTTTGACCGACATCGACAGCTCAGCATGGCCGTATTTTTCACATAACAGTTTCGAGCCCAGACCGATCTCGGCACCGAAGCCTTCGCCCTTGCCGGTCAACTCAGCCAAGTCCGTCAGCGCCTTGGCGTTGCCGAACTTAAGCTCAATCCCATCGGTTTCTTTGTCGGTGAGGATGCCGTCTTCATACATCTCCATCGCCGCACCGACAGTGGCACCGAACGAAATCGGGTCGATGCCTTGTTCGTTGCATATGAAGTTGGCGAACGTCAGCGCATCAAGATCATCCACACCAGTCGCAGCGCCGAGTGCCCAAGCGGCCTCGTATTCCAAGCCACCGGATGCGATCTGATACTGCGGCCGTTCGGCGACCGTGTAGTGGGTGCGGTCGATCGTCGAAATACGCCCACAAGCGATGGTGCACCCGAAACACGCCGCATTGCGGACCAGGTTCGGCTTGCCGTCGGACTCACGCGGCTCCGCCATCGCCTCGGCGGAAATCGAATGTGCGCCGGTGAACTGGACGTCGCGGTGATTGTGAGTCGGCAAGGCCCCAGTTTCGTTAATCACGTTCATCAACACTTGGGTGCCGAACGCCGGCAGACCTTCACCTGTCACGGCGTTGCCGGCCAAAACCGCCTTGCCTGCGGCGGCGGCTTCAAAGAAGCGCTTCGGGTCTTTGACCGAGACCCCCAAAGTGCCGCGAATGGCAACAGCCTTGAGGTTTTTCGACCCCATCACGGTGCCGACACCGGAACGCCCGGCGGCACGATGATAGTCATTGACGACGCAAGCGTACTTCACGCCCTTCTCACCGGCGATGCCGATGGAGGCCACGCGAATCTGCGGGTCGCCGTGTTTTTTCTTGATCGCGTCTTCGGTATCCCAAACGCTGGTGCCCCACATGTCGGACGCATCAATCAGTTCAGCGTGACCGTTATCAAGCATCAGATACACCGGCGTCTTCGACTTGCCTTCGAAGATGATCATGTCGTAGCCGGCGTTCTTCATTTCGTTGCCAAAGAACCCGCCCGAGTTCGAGCATGCAATCGCACCGGTCAACGCACCTTTGGTGATCACCGAATAGCGTCCAGCGGTCGATGCACTGGTGCCGGTCAACGGACCGGTCGCCATGATCATCTTGTTGTCAGGGCTGAGCGGATCGACCTTCGGGTCGACTTCTTCGACAAAGTACTTCGTCGCCAAGCCGCGCTGACCAAGATAGTTGTTGGCCCATTCCATATTCAGTGGTTCGTCTTTACACGTCCCCGCTGTCAAATTGACGCGGAGGACTTTTTTTGCCCAAGACATTTTCTGTTCTCCCTTAAGCCGACGCCTGACCAGCGTCTGTTTTTTCTGCCCAAGCGCGCATTTTATCGAGCCCGGTCCAATTTGCATCGACATAGGTGATGGCGTCGGTCGGGCACGCCTTGGCGCACTCCGGCTCACCTTCACAAAGATCGCATTTGATCACTTTGCCGGTATCTGCGTTGTAGTTCACTGTGCCGAACGGGCAGGCAATGGTGCAGACTTTGCAACCGACGCACAGGTTATCATGAACGATTTTAGCACCGGTCGCCTTATCAAGCGTAATCGCATCGACCGGGCATGCATGCATGCACCAGGCTTCGTCGCACTGGGTGCAGGTGTAGGGGACAAAGCGGCCTTTATCGTGGAACGAGAAAACCTTGATCCGCGATTTCGCCGGATTAAAAACGTCTTCGTTATCGTACGAACACGCCAATTCGCACTGCAGGCAGCCGGTACATTTATCTGGATCGATATTGAGTGATTTTTGCATGAAAGGTCCTCCCGAGGGTGTCAGTGTGTCACGAAACTAGGAGGTAATGCGTCAGGACGAGCACCCACCGGCGCACTATGCACGCGCCGCGCGTAATATCTCATCCCAAAACAGTCCTCCTTATTACATTAAGACTAACACTCTTGAGCGGACGCGGAACACTTAATTTTTGCTGATTTCGGGTTATCCCTAGGTCGCGCCCGCAGAAATGCGTGACACATTCCCAAAACCCTTTATGTTTCCGCACCGTAGCAGCTATTTGGACGATGATGGCCGGGGCCCATGACCGACGTTTTACCTCCCCTTGAACAGTTTCGGAAACTTCCGCACGCGGTAACGTTGCTGGGGATGTCCGGGGTCGGCAAAACGTGGCTGTCGACAGCGCTGCGCCGCAGTGACAACTGGTTCCATTATTCCGCCGATTATCGCATCGGCACCGCCTATTTAGCCGAGTATATTCTGGACAACATCAAGTTCCGGATTATGCGCACCGATCCGTTTATCGCCGATCTGCTGCGCTCAGACTCGATCTACATCAATCACAACATTTCCGTCGACAATCTGGACCCGGTATCGACCTATCTCGGCATGTTCGGCGATCCGGCCAAAGGTGGCCTGGATAAAGCAACGTTCCTGTTGCGCCAGCAGCAATATCGCGATGCCGAGATTGCGTCTATGCAAGACGTGGCCCGGTTCTTAGACAAAGCCTGGCATATTTACGGCTGCAAAGACTTCATCAACGATGCGTCCGGCAGCCTGTGTGAAATCGTCGACATCGACGATCCGGCAGACCCGGTAATTTCCGCACTCTGCGACACGTCATTGATATTGTATATCCGCGCCGATGCCGCCGGCGAAGCGGCGCTCAAAAAGCGCGCCGAGACCAGCCCGAAACCGTTGTTCTATCATCCGGCTTTCATCGAAAAGCATCTGGCAGGGGTGCCGGATGACGGCGTCGGCGTCGACCCGAAGGATTTCGCGCGCACGCTGTTTCCAAAGCTTTTGGACGATCGCAAGCCGCGCTACGAAGAATTCGCCAAACGCTACGGCATCACGGTCAACGTCGGCGACTTGTTCCCGAATGGCAAAATGCACGACGGCGACGGCCTGATCGATGTGCTGCATAACCTGTTGACCACGCAAGCCGCCGACAACCCGGTTGCGGCTGCGAACGCAGATCGCTATCTGAAGGCCTGCGAGGCGCGTGCCCGTGCCCGCGGCCTGACCATCTAGGAAATCTGATGCCGATCAAAATTCCCTCTGCCCTGCCGGCGCGAAAAGTGCTTGAAGCCGAAGGCGTGCCGCTGATCAAAGAAGAAGACGCGATCCGTCAGGATATCCGTCCGCTGAAGGTTGCCGTGCTCAACTTGATGCCGGAAAAAATCAAGACTGAGACTCAGTTGGGCCGCGTGCTCGGCGCCACACCATTGCAGGTGGAAGTGACGCTGCTTTCGCTCAGCAGTCATACGCCGAAAACAACGTCCGAGCAGCACTTGTTGGACTTCTACCACCCGTGGGCCGAAGTCAAAGACCAAAAATTCGACGGCTTGATCGTGACCGGTGCACCGATAGAAAAACTGCCCTTCGAAGAAGTCCGCTACTGGGATGAGCTTTGCCAGATTTTTGATTGGTCGCTGAGCAACGTCGACGGCCTGTTTAACCTGTGCTGGGGCGCGCAGGCAGCGCTGCATCATTTTTACGGCATCCCCAAGTATCAACTGCCGGAAAAAGCGTTCGGGGTGTATTGGCACAGCGTGCTGGATTCGACGTCGCCGCTAATGCGCGGCCTCAACGACGCGATCCCGATCCCGGTGTCGCGCCACACCGAAAACCACCGCGCCGATTTGGCCCCGTTCCCGCATTTGCGCGTACTCGCAGAGTCCGCCGACGCAGGCATGGCGCTGGTGCATGACCCGGTTTTGAATCATGTGCACATGTTCAATCACTTGGAATACGACTCAAACACGCTGGGCGACGAGTACCAGCGCGACATCGCCAAGGGCTCAGACATCGGCGTGCCGCGCAACTACTATCCCAACGACGACCCGACCCAGACGCCGATCAACACCTGGCGCGCCAACGCGCACATCCTGTTCGGCAACTGGCTCAATTTGATCTATCAGTCGACGCCGTACGACATGAACGAGATCGGGAATAACCGACCGAAGGTGCCGGGCCCAGTTCTCTCGAGAGATCCTGAAACAAGTTCAGGATGACGCCTTAGTGAGCCAGCCGCACTTTCTCTTTCTGCGTCATCCTGAACTTGATTCAGGACCAACTGCCTCAGCGCAGAAACGGAAGCGGCTGTTCAACCGCCCCCTTTATTAGAACTGCATCGGAATAGCGTGCACGACGTGCTCCAATCCCTGCACTTCCGCCAACACATCCGCCGGCGGTTGGCCGTCGATTTCGATCAACGCGATGGCATCGCCGCCCTCGGTCGCGCGACCTAGGTTGAAAGTCGCGATGTTGACGCCGGACGTACCCAGGATCGTCCCCAACGCGCCGATCAAGCCCGGCTTGTCGTGGTTCGCCACGTACAGCATATTCGGGCCGAGCATCGCGTCGATGTGGATGCCTTTGATCTCGACCAAGCGCGGCTTATGGTTGAACAGCGTGCCCTTGACCGAGCGGGTCTGGGTCTCCGTCGTCACCGTGACGGTGATCAGGGTGTGGTAATCCCCCGCCGTCTCGGAGCGTGCTTCGAGGATTTTAATATCCCGTTCTTCGGCGATCACCGGTGCGTTGACCATGTTGACGCCTTCCAGCAGCGGGCCCAACAGACCTTTGACGACAATCGCTGTCAGCGGCTTGGTGTTAAGACCGGCGACGTGGCCTTCGTAGCAGATTTCGATTTCCGTAATTGCCGATTGCGTCGCTTGCCCGGCAAACGCGCCCAACTGTTCGGCCAACGTCATATACGGCTTGAGCTGCGGGGCTTCTTCGGCGGTCACCGATGCCATGTTAAGCGCATTCGTGACAGCCCCCGTCAGCAAGTAATCCGCCATCTGTTCAGCGACCTGCACGGCGACTTTTTCCTGCGCTTCCGACGTCGACGCCCCTAAGTGCGGCGTGCAGACCACCTGCTCCATCCCAAACAGGATGTTTTCGGTCGCAGGTTCTTCGGCGAACACGTCCAACGCAGCACCCGCCACATGGCCGTTTTCAATCGCGGCTTTGAGCGCGACTTCATCGACCAAGCCGCCACGCGCGCAGTTGATGATGCGCACGCCCGGCTTGGTTTTGTTGATCGCATCCGCACCGATGATGTTGCGAGTCTGATCGGTCAACGGCGTGTGCAGACTAATGAAATCGGCGCGCGCCAACAGCACATCCAGCTCCACCTTTTCGACGCCCAAGGTCTGCGCGCGGTCTTCGGTGAGGTACGGATCGAACGCGATGACCTTCATCTTCAGGCCCTGCGCACGGTCGGCGACGATCGCGCCGATATTGCCGCACCCGATGACGCCCAGGGTTTTGCCCATCAATTCAACGCCCATAAAGCGGGATTTTTCCCACTTGCCGGCGTGCGTCGATGCGTTCGCCGCCGGGATTTGCCGCGCCAGCGAAAGCATCATGGTGATCGCGTGCTCGGCCGTGGTGATCGCGTTGCCGAACGGCGTGTTCATGACAACGATACCGGCCTGGGTAGCCGCCGGCAGATCGACGTTGTCGACACCGATCCCGGCACGACCAATCACTTTCAGGTTGCCGGTGTTGGCCAACACCGTCGGCGTCAGCTTGCTCGACGAGCGGATCGCGATGCCATCGTACTCGCCTATGACCTTGGCGAGTTCGTCTTTGTCCATGCCGGTTTTGACATCGACCTCAATGCCGCGATTTTTAAAAACCTCGGCGGCAAGCGGACTCATTTTGTCGGAGATAAGAACCTTGACCATAATCAGGCTCCCTTCATGTCGGCTTTAACGACGGCGAACGCCCAATCGAGCCAAGGACCCAACTTCATCAGGTCATCGGCTTCAACCGTGGCGCCGCACCAGATGCGCAGCCCCGGGGGGGCGTCGCGGTGCGAGCCGACATCAAAGGCCACGCCTTCGTCGTCCAACAGCTTGGTGAACTTTTTGATGAAGTTCCGCTGCGTGTCTTCGTCCAGTCCTTGAAACCAGTCGTCGGCAACCACCAACACCACGGACGTGGTCGAGCGTGCATCCGGATCATCACAGATGTAATCAATCCAATCCGCACCGTTGACCCAACGCGAAAGGGCGACGTTGTTGGCCGCAACCCGACCCAACAGACCGCTCAGCCCGCCGATGCTTTCGGCCCATTTCAGGCCGTCCGCCGCGTCTTCGACGCACAGCATGGACGGCGTGTTGATGGTCAGGCCTTCGAACACGTCGGTGTTCAACCTGCCGCCTTTGGTGAGCCGAAAAATCTTCGGCAGCGGCCACGGCGGAGTGTAGCTTTCCAGGCGCGCGACCGCACGCGGGCTCAGCAACAACATGCCGTGCGCGGCTTCGCCACCCATGACTTTTTGCCACGACCACGTCGCCACATCAACTTTGTCCCACGGAATATCCATGGCGAACACAGCCGACGTCGCATCGACGATGGTCAGACCTTCACGATCCGCCGGGATCCAATCGCCGTTCGGCACGCGCACGCCGCCGGTGGTGCCGTTCCAGGTAAAGATCACATCGCGGCTAAAGTCGACGGCATTCAGGTCCGGCAGTTTGCCGTAAGGCGCGTCGGTGTTTTTGACGTCTTCCAGCTTGAGCTGCTTAGCGATATCGGTCGCCCACTGGCTGCCGAAGCTTTCCCATGACAGCACTTCAACGCCGCGCGCCCCCAGCAAAGACCACATCGCCATCTCGATGGCACCGGTGTCGGACGCTGGCACGATGCCGACGAAATAATCGTCCGGCACGCCCAAGATATCGCGGGTGCGTTGAATGACTTCTTTGAGGCGTAATTTGCCCGTCGCATGACGATGCGAACGGCCAAGGAACGCACCTTCGAGCGCCGCCAAGGTCCAACCTGGGCGTTTCGAGCAGGGTCCGGATGAGAAATTAGGGTTGGTCGGACGCACGTCCGGCTTAGAAATATTCTGCATGATGTCTCCTTTCCTTACAGAAAGGTCGCGCCGCGTTGGGGCGGCGTGGCCCGTCGACAACCTATTATTTGCCGGACCTAAATCAAGCGGAAAATTGTCACCGACAATGTAGCCCTCGGTTTTGACCAAGATACGCATGGTTTTAAGCTGGCACCGATTGGTGATAGGTTGCGTTGATCGTCAAAACCCATCCATAGGATTCCGTATATGCAGCCTTCGGCCATTCAGACCGTAGCGATTGTCGGTGGCGGGCCAGCGGGTTTAATGGCGGCAGAAGCGCTGTGCGACAAGGGTATTGCTGTCGACATTTATGATGCCATGCCGTCGCTCGGACGAAAGTTTTTGATGGCCGGCAAAAGCGGCTTAAACCTTACTCATGCCGAGCCGTTCGGGGCCTTCATGACGCGCTTTGCCGATGCCGAAGCACCGATGACACCGATCCTCGAAGCGCTGAGCCCCGACTCCATCCAAGCATGGGCGCATGGACTCGGGATCGAGACGTTTGTCGGCAGCTCTGGCCGCGTGTTCCCCTTGGAATTCAAAGCCGCCCCCCTGCTCCGCGCGTGGTTGCGTCGACTGCGGGCGGCGGGCGTGCGGATACATGTGCGCCACAAGTGGACCGGCTGGCACGCGGACGGCGCGCTTACCTTTCAAACACCGGCGGGCGACGTGTCGGTGCAGACAGACGCGACGATCTTGGCGCTGGGCGGTGCGAGTTGGCCGAAGTTGGGATCCGACGGGAGTTGGGTTGCGCCGTTGCAAGCCCAAGGTGTCACCGTCGCCCGATTGCAGCCGTCCAACTGCGGCTTTGATGTGTCGTGGAGCACGCACGTGCGCGACAAGCACCAGGGCGAGCCGTTAAAAGGGATCAAGATTAGCATCAACGGTCACACGGCGGGCGGTGAATGCATGATCACCGAAGACGGCCTCGAAGGCGGGCCGATCTACGCACTTTCAAGCGTGATACGTAACGCCATCGCACAGCACGGCGCGGCGACGATATACATCGATTTAGCCCCCGACCTGGACGCACCAACACTGGCAACGCGACTGGCAAAACCGCGTGGCAAAAAATCCATGGCGACACACCTCCGCCGTACGGTGTCGCTGAGCGGCGCCAAGGCAGCGCTTTTGCGCGAGGGTGTTGATCTGGCCGACTATACCGACCCCACAAAGCTTGCGGCGCACATCAAGGCGCTGCCGATCACCTTGTTGCGCCCGCGCCCGATTGCGGAAGCGATTTCGAGTGCCGGCGGCATCACCTGGACGGACCTGACCGCCGAGCTGGAACTGAAACACCTGCCCGGTGTCTTCGCTGCCGGGGAAATGCTAGATTGGGATGCCCCCACCGGGGGCTATTTGCTGAGCGGCTGCATGGCCACCGGCAAGTGGGCCGGTGATGCGGTGGCCCGGCGGCTCGGTAACGCCGTATAACGCCTTCTCATTAATGCCGCTTTGTTTGATACGGCACAAAGAACGACCCGCACGATCTCTATACGCTCAATGATGGAATTATCCGTCATAGACATGAAGGAGACACACGATGCTCTCACGTCGTTCCCTACTGATCGCCTCTGCGTTGGCTGCCTCGGCGCCAACGATCATGGCGCAGAATATCGCAGCCGCTTCAGAATCGCTGACGCCGGTCGCCAAAAAAGTTGATCTCAGCAAACTACCCCGGCGCAAAGTCAAACTGGTCGCTCCACCGATGGTCCACCCACACACCCAAGCCGCCACTACCGGTCCCAGCGTCATCGAATTTGAGATGACGATTTTGGAACAAGAAATGGAGATCGACGACAACGGCACGATGCTGCAAGGCATGACCTACAACGGGTCGATCCCAGGGCCGATGATGGTCGTGCACGAAGGCGATTACTTAGAACTCACCCTTATTAACCCGCCGCAAAACACCTTGCCGCACAACATCGACTTCCATGCCGCAACGGGGGGGTTGGGCGGCGGTGCGCTAACGTTGGTGAGCCCCGGCGAACATACGGTGCTGCGCTTTAAGGCAACGCGCCCCGGCACGTTTGTCTATCACTGCGCACCGGGCGGCCCAATGATCCCGTGGCACGTGGTCTCGGGTATGAGTGGCGCGATCATGATCCTGCCCCGCGACGGGCTGCGGGACGATAAGGGAAAAAGCGTCAAATACGACAAAGTGTTCTACATCGGCGAGAACGATTTCTATATCCCACGCGATGCCAACGGCGATTACATCCGCTACGACAGCCCTGGCAGTGCCTACAATGACACGGTTGAGGTGATGAACGGTCTGATCCCGACGCATGTGGTGTTCAACGGTCGCGTCGGCTCGATGACCGGCGAGAACGCGCTGCAAGCCGCCGTCGGCGAGACCGTGCTGTTGATCCATTCACAGGCCAACCGTGATACGCGCCCGCACCTAATCGGTGGTCACGGTGATCTTGTCTGGGAAACCGGCAGTTTCAACAACCCGCCCCTGCGTGATCAGGAAACTTGGTTTATCCGGGGTGGGTCTGCGGGCTGCGCGCTGTATACGTTCCGCCAACCGGGTGTCTATGCGTATGTGAACCACAACCTGATCGAGGCTGTGAACCTGGGCGCGACCGCGCACATTATGGTCAGCGGCACATGGGACAACGATCTTATGGAGCAAGTCGTCGCACCGAGCGAATACGGTGATGCGCACACCAGCGGCAAAGCACTGCCGTAAACCATCCCGCACACGACACAAAAAAACGGCCCGCATGAGTAGATGCGGGCCGTTTGCTTTTGCCTGATATCTTTTACGATGTTGTTGACGCGCTGGCCTTAAAAAACATCGGTGCATGATAAACCGCAAAGCCGATAAACCCGATCACCCACGCAAATGCTGCAATGTGCAGCGCCACGTCCGGCAGGGGCGCCCCCAGCGCATGCGCGATCCGCACCAAGGCCGATACCAGCAAGCATATAAAGATCGCCTTGATAGCCGTGCCCGCTTTCAGCTCATGCCCTGTATGCCCATGCGTTGCACGAACCATCACGGCCATGGTCATCACGCCGATGGCACCCGCCCCCAAGGCATGGGTCGCGGCCGCAGACGGCACCTGGTCTGGCCAACCAGCGCCCAACGCGATCAGCGCGAAGCCTATGGGTAAAAATCCATACCCCACATGTAAGATGAACACCATCAGATCGCTGACGGCACGCCAACCGACCCAGCGCGCTAATCGGATGCCCTGCAAGATCGCCGCGAACGCAGCCAGCGCGCCCGTCAATATATGCAACGGCACAGCCACCCAAAGTGCCAGCGCCAACACGGAAATGCCGAGCGCCACCGCATCAAAGCGTCCGAACGCCGCCGGCATGCGCCCGTCGGGTGCTTCTCGCGCGAGCCAGTTGCGTGTGAAAGATGGAATGATCCGCCCGCCGATGAGCATGATCAAGATGATCGCCGCCGCCAAGGCGGCGCGGCGGCTGACGTCGGTGATTCCTTGGCTATGTGCTTCGAGATGAAAGCCGACGTTCGCGGCGATCAACAGCGCGAGTGGAACCAACACGCGGAAATTGCGCCAGTTTTTACCGGCAAATATCTCGACCGCGATCACGCCCAACACTGCAACCAAAAACGCAACGTCGATCACCATCGCAGCCCCCCAACCGATGTCGGCAGAAAACGTCATGGCGACACGTCCAGCCATCCATAACACCACCAACACCAAAAGCGGCCAGCCGGTGATCGGCATGCGCCCAGTCCAATTGGGCACAGCCGTAAACAAAAAGCCCGTAATCACGGCACTTAAAAAACCGAACAACATTTCATGAATATGCCAGTCTACGGGGGCCATCAGCGTCGGCAAACTCACCTCACCATAATATTGCGGCATCCAGAGTAAGACCGAGAGACCGGCATAAAGTGCGCCCATGAAAAAAAACGGGCGAAACCCGTAGCTGAGCACCGCCGGCCCCGAATAAATAGATGGACGCGCCATTGACGTTGTATCCTTGTTTAAGGCTCTATCATCAGAGCATGTTATCGTTTCATCGATAGCAGAATTCTGATAACGCGCGTTTGCGCTGCATCAAACCAGGATAAAGTATTGTTAGCCAAGCTCGATCCCACGTTGATCAAAGACCTACCGCCGTTTTCAGGCATGACGCTGGAGCAAATGACGACGTTGCTGGCCAAAGCAACGTCGCTGCGCGCCGACAAAGGCACACACATTTTTGACATGGGTGAAGACGCACGCACATTCATTTTGTTACTGGACGGCTATATCCGCGTTGTGCGCACGACGGCTAACGGCGAACAGGTGATCGCGCGCTATATCGCCAGCGGAGAGTTATTCGGGCTCGCTGAAGCACTAGGCATGACTCAGTATCCAGCCAGCGCTGTGGCGGCGGTTGATTGCGTCGCCCTTTCGTGGCCATCCGATATATGGCAAGCCACCGCCTCCGCCTATCCGACATTTGCCACCAACACCTACAAAACAATCGGTGGCAGGTTGCAAGATGCACAGGACCGTTTGGTCGAGATGGCGACCGAGCGGGTTGAGCAACGCGTCGCCAGCGCAATCTTGAATTTGGTTGAGCGATCCGGAAGGCAGACGGACGACGGTGTCTTGATCGACTTCCCAATCTCACGCCAAGACATCTCCGAGATGACCGGCACCACGCTGCACACGGTCTCGCGCTTGATGAGTGGTTGGGAAAATGACGGCCTGGTCAAAAGCGGTCGGCAAAAAATCACCGTCATCGGCAGCGAGGGCTTAACACTGATCGCCAACAAAGAAGGCCCGCCATCATGACACTAAAACTGGTCATCGCGAAACCGAGTCCGTTTGCCCGTAAAGTGCGCATCGTGCTCCGCGAAAAATGGATCGATTACGAAGAAATCATGGATGTGCCATGGAACCCGGGCACCCAAGCGCCTTCGCTCAATCCGCTCGGCAAAATTCCGATTTTGATCTGCGAGGACGGCCACACGGTGTTCGACAGCAGCGTCATCGTCGAATACCTGGAAACCTTGGGCCAAGACCCACAACTGATCCCGAACGAGCCCGCAGAGCGGGTGAAAGTGCGGCAAATCGAAGCTTTAGCCGATGGGGTGTCAGACGCCGTGGTGCTGATCGTTTTGGAATCCAAACGCCGTGCCGACCTGATCAGCCAGGATTGGCTGATCCGCCAACGCGCCAAGGTCGATGCCGGCTTAAAAGCGCTGGCGGATATACTTAAGGGCAAAACATGGTTTGTCGGCGATCATATGAGCGTCGCCGATATTGCCGCGGCATGCGCGCTGGCGTACGTCGATACGCGCATACGGGATGTGGCGTGGCGTACAGAGCATCCAGGCCTGGCGGCGTTCTCAGACAAAATGGAAACACGCCCATCCTTCGCCGCAACCCGCCCCGAACCGCAGGACATCGTGCCGCTCAATTAGGGCATTGAGTCCCCAAAACTCAGCCCTCCGCGACAACCGGGTTCGAGAGAACACCGATTCCCTCAATTTCAACGTCCACGGTGTCACCGGCCTTCATCCAACCGGGTGGCTTCATGGCATGGGCAACCCCGGACGGTGTGCCCGTGGCAATGACATCGCCTGGCTCCAGGGTCATGAACTCGGACAAAATGGAGATGATCTTCGCCGTCGAAAAGATCATATCTTTGGTGTTTGAGTCCTGACGTGTTTCGCCGTTGACGCGGCTTGTAATCCTAAGCCCCGAAGCGCCAGGCGGCAGCTCCTCAGGCGTAACCACCACGGGGCCAAACGGTCCGGTGCCGTCAAAATTCTTACCGGGTGTCCACTGATTCGACTTGCGCTGAAAATCGCGGACCGAGACATCGTTGAACAGCGTGTAGCCAAAAACATGATCCAACGCAGACGACTCGGAAATATGCCTTCCACCCCTGCCGATCACGATGGTCAATTCCGCCTCGTAATCCAGTTGCTCGGACACATTCGGCAGGATAACCGGTGCACCGGCGGCAACAAGCGAGCTTGACCAGCGAACGAATAGTGACGGGTATTGTGGGATATCATGGCCGCCTTCACGTGCATGCGCAGCATAATTAAGCCCAACACAGATAAACTTACCTGGACGCGCGATCGGAAGTGCGGGTGTAACGTCACTCAGCAACAGCCAAGCATCGTCCGACGCATGACCTATAGCGGTCTTTAAGCGAGACAAGGCATCCGGGTCGGCCGCAATCAGTTCATGCAGCGTCGTCGGCAATGTCGCATCACAGGCCGCGGCGTCAATAATACGCTCACCCGCAACAACCCCCAGGCGCACAGAACCATCGCGTTCGAACATCATTAATCGCATAAGTATCCCTCCGAAAATTTAGCTTATAGCGAAGCAAATAATTTTGGACCTGCTGGAGACTGAATGAAAAAGGGCGCAGCCAACAACTGCGCCCTCTCATTTTCGAAGATCAATAGAAATTAGCAACCCAGATCGTAAACCTGACCACCATAAACGGCCTTATATTTCTTTTTCCCGGCCTGTTCGAGTGGCGAGCACAGCTCCGTACCAAAGTTGGTGCAAAGCTGATTGCCTTTTAGCGACCAAGACCCCTGAACAGTATCGCCACCGATAACGCGGTCTGCTTCGCCCATCGATTTGGAGGTGGTCGAATAATAGTAGTCCTCACCTGTGACAGAACCAGAAGTCCAAGTACACGTGCCACCACCTTGTTTGAATATGGCCTGAAGGGCTTTGGCATCGAGCACATTGGCTTTTTCGGTTGTTTGCTCAGTTGCACAAGCGGTTAAAGCGAGCGCTGCACACGCAGCGATCACGATATTTTTTAAGTTCATTTTGATACCTTAACAGAAGTTTCAGTTGACGAATCTGCGTGGGAATCCACCGGAGCGGCGTGCAGACAAACGTGATTATTGAGGTTTAGTCGAGCGTGTCTAGAAAATCCGAATAAAATAGTGAGATAATTACAAATCACCATCGTCACGGCGGATTTTTGTTGATGGTAAATTTGCACGCGTTGCCAGAGCATCGTTAGATGACGGCTGCGAAGTGGTGCTCACATCCAACATCGAGGGATTTTGGCGCAAAGCAAACCCCGCAGCAATGCGCGCCGAGCTTAGTGGTTTCGCTTGGCGTCATGCTGAAAATCGATAGAATCAAAATATTGGCCGGAAAATCAGAACGGAATTTAGTTCATGTCTCCACGGGCATAGTCGCGCAAGCCGAAGCGGCGCAATTTAACATACAGACTTTGTCGGCTCAGCCCCAAGACATCGGCCGCAGACGCCCGGTTGTCGCCAGTCAGATCAAGGGCGGCTTCGATGCACATCCGCTCGATCATGTCGGTGGTTTCGCGGACGATGTCTTTCAACGGCACGCGCCCGACCAATTCCGCCAGCTTTTCAACGGTACGGAGTAAATCTGCATCGCCTTGCGCGGCGGTCGCGCCGACTCCGGCATCGGCAATCTGATGGAACACAAAGCCGAAGCATTCTTGATCACGGTTGTGCGCACCGACGACCGAGACTTCGACTTCTTCGGAAGCACCAAACTCGCCCCGCACGGCGGTTGCGTAACGGCGCACTGCGCCCCGCTCAGCCAAAGTGTTCACCAGCACACGGAAATCGACCTCGGTACGACCAAGCCAACGATCCAAGCGTTCACCGCTCAGTTGTTCAAGGCTCGCCAATTGCGTCAGGTCAAGAAACGCGTTGTTCGCCGTCAAAATACACTGGTTGCTGTCAGTGACAACAAATGCGTCCGGCAAATTCCCGATCAGCGTGGTCAAACCGTAGTCTTCTTCGCCGACGCCGACGTTGACCGCAGACGAGGCAAAGCGAATCAGGAAAAATGCCTTATTGTCCTGGCGGAACAGCGACGCAGAGAACATCACCGTCGGGCCATTGCTGGCCAACCCGCATTCGATCATGCCGGAGTTGCCGCCACTGCGGACTTTTTCAAGGTAGCGCTCAAGCGTGTGCTGATCGTTGGTGGCGATTTGTTTCAAGATCGGGTGGCCAGCGAAGCGCTTCGCATCCGAGTTGAAGATAGCGGCGGCGGCTGGATTGCACTCTTGGATACGCAGCGTTTCAGCGTCGACAATAAGAACTGGCTCACCGGTGACTTGGAACAGCAAGCGATAGCGGGTTTCGGCCAAACGAAGTCTGGAATATTCACGCTCGACAGACTGCTGAGCTTCAACCAACCGCTGCTGGAGCGAGGCGATGGCCCGTTGATCTTGGCCGAAAGCAAGCAAATGCCCGCTCGCGCCGAGACTAAACATTAAATAGCGAACCGGCAGATTATGGCCATTCGACATTTTATGATTGATTGGCTGCCAACGACCAGCAGAACCCGTCGATTTTACATCCAGTATATCGAGGATTTTATCGCGACTGTCGGACGTGACCGTTTCGATCCAAGGCTTGCCGACCCACGAGCCAATGCCACTTTCGACAAGATCACCTTTGCTAAGCGAGATGTCTTGAATGATCCCATCATGATCAAGGACCAAAGCGATATCCGCCGTTGCCGAGATCAATCCGGCAACGAGTTCCGTACCCATTTCCCCGATGCTACCATCGGGGAAGCTAAAGGACTTATCTTTGGCGCTTGCACCACCTGCTCTCATATTCTGGATGTCACTCCGTTTATCTAAATGAACGCTCGGGCCTTTCGACGCCGTTTTCGGCATATCTGTCTCGCATTATTTACGTCAGCTTATTTTAACAGAACATGATTGCTATGTATTAAAAAGGCGCCGCTAATTCCAATGCTTTCCCGCACACAGTCGGCAACAACGCTATCCGTTGCAAATTCATCGGTTGTAAAGCCCCCACTCTTGGTAGCTCTTTGTTGCAAGGTTTCTGGCGCCGGTGGTCCCATCTTAGAGACCTTGATGATGACGGACCTAATTTTTCCGGTTCAGCCAACGATGAATGACGTTCTTTGGACTGTTCTCCATACGCCTTAATGCGAAGTTTAATGTGTTTTTACGGTCCGGAACCTTAGTGAGGCGTCCCTGCCCGATTATTTAAAATATCTCGCTAGCTATTTCACTCGGCGCAATATGAATATATTCTTTCCCATCTTGATAGGCGCGTCGGGGCCGAGACGTCCGCCTGCAACAGTACCCGGCATAAAGACCGCGGAACAGACAACGAATCGCTGATAGGAGCGCATGAAAATGGACTACCAAAGCTTTTTTAAAGGCAAGCTCAACGATCTTAGAGAGGAAGGCAACTATCGAGTCTTCGCTGATCTGGAACGCCAAAACGGAAACTTCCCGCACGCCAATCATCACGCCGGCAGCGCGGTGCGCGACGTCACGGTATGGTGCTCGAACGACTATCTTGGCATGGGCCAAAATCAGGTCGTACTAGATGCCATGCGCGAAGCCCTCGATCGTTGCGGCGCCGGCTCAGGCGGCACCCGCAATATTTCCGGCACCAACCATTATCACGTATTGCTTGAACGCGAGCTTGCCGACCTACACGGTACGGAATCCGCATTGCTGTTCACGTCCGGTTATGTGTCGAACATGGCAGCGCTGAGCACCTTGGCCGCCAGCCTCCCCGGTTGCGTCGTGGTATCGGACGAATTGAACCATGCCTCGATGATCGAAGGCATCCGTCATTCCCGTGCCGACAAGGTGATCTTCAAGCATAACGACGTCGCCGACCTGGAAGCCAAGCTCAAGGCGATTGATCCGGACCGTCCAAAACTGGTCGCCTTCGAAAGCGTATATTCGATGGACGGTGACATTGCCCCGATCGCGGGAATTTGCGCCGTTGCCCAAAAGTACGGCGCTATGACCTACATCGACGAAGTGCACGCCGTCGGCATGTACGGCCCGCGCGGCGGTGGCGTCACCGAACGCGACGGCGTCGCAAATCAGCTGACCGTGATCGAAGGCACGCTCGCCAAAGCATTCGGTGTCATGGGCGGCTATATTGCCGGCTCCACGGCGCTATGTGACTTTGTCCGTAGCTTTGCATCCGCGTTCATTTTCACCACCGCGCTGCCGCCGGCTGTTGCGGCCGGGGCACTCGCCAGCATCCGCCATCTCAAGCGGTCGTCGGCAGAGCGCCTGCGCCAGCAAGAGCGGGTTTCAGTGGTGCGACGTAAACTCGACGAAGCCGGCATTCCGCATTACGACAACCCATCGCACATCGTGCCGGTGATCGTCGGCGATCCCGTGAAGTGTAAAGAGATCACCGATCAGTTGATGGACGAATATCGGATCTACGTGCAGCCGATCAACTATCCGACAGTCCCGAAAGGCACCGAGCGGCTCCGCATCACACCGGGCCCACTGCACACAGACGACGACATCGACCATTTGGTGCAATCGCTGTCGGCCATCTGGAAAAAACGCGGCATGGTCCGCGCCGCGTAAGGCATCCTGTCAACGAATCAGAAATCGGGCGTCTCCTAGGGGACGCCTTTTTTTTACGTTGAGTACAACAGCAAGATGAGGCGACCGCGCCCCATGAGCAGACATGACGATGGGTAACACTTTAAACCGGGTTAGAAAGGGTGGCTTTGTTCAATTCCCACACCTTGAAGTTCAAGCACCCGGCAAAACTCACCCAGCACAAATATGGGATCAAAATCAACGCGGCGGTCTGATTGATCGGATAAAATACGACCATCATCGCGACCAACGTCGACCACAGCAGAAGAATTTCCAAAAACGCCCAGCCCGGTCGCTTAAGACCGAAAAAGATCGCCGACCATAAAAAGTTGAGCGCCAAGTGCACAAAATAAATCGTCATCGGCAGCATGCGCGTGCCCGGCTCAGTATCGCGCCATACCAGACAGCCGGACGTGCCGATCACGACGTACAACACCAGCCACACTGGCGGAAACAACCAATTCGGCGGTCGCCAAGATGGCTTTTTAAGGTCTTCATACCATTGGCCGGGCGTAAATACGGCCCCAGATGTTGCCGCTGCAAAATTGGCCAGGACAAAAAGTCCCCAGGTATAAAAATCGAAATCGTCCATACCCACGTATATAGGATGTGTGGTGATCGATAGCGACGCCAAAACACAAAAAGGACGTTTTATGACGCAGCAATGGAAGAAATGGAGTTGGGTTTCGGCAGGACTTGCAGCCGTCGTCGTATTGAGCGGCTGCGTCATGGTGGGTGTCACCGCTGGACTTGAAGAGCCCAGCTACACGGTGCGCGAAACCCTAGGTGCGGATATTGAAGTTCGCGACTACGCACCCCGCACCTATGCGGAAAGCCGCGTGCCGATGATTGATCCCAACAGCGACGACACACCCCGCACCGAAGCATTCCGCCTGCTGTTCAACTACATCGCCGGCGACAATGAAGGCGACACCAAAATCGATATGACGGTGCCCGTCGCCACCGAAAACCCTGGCACAAAAATCGAGATGACCGTCCCCGTCGCGACCACATCATCAAACGACCAATATATAATGCGGTTCTTTTTGCCATCCGCGTTTAATGCGGAGTCTGCACCAAAGCCGACGCATCCGTCAGTTCGCATCGGCACCCTGCCCGCACAGACAGAAGCAGTGTTGACCTACAGCGGCACTCAGTCGGACGAAAAAGCCGATGTAATGAAAGGGCAACTGCTTGAACGCCTACAAATGGCAGGCTGGAAACCCATCGGCGCGCCCAGAGCGATGTTTTATAACCCGCCGTTTTCGATCCCGTTTTTGCGCAAAAATGAAGTCATGGTGACCGTCACCCGACCATGAACCGTTAGCGCTGCTGAAGCGCGTGGTTAAATTCTTAAAAGGCACAATCTTTAGCCGCATTGTCTGAGTTCAGGAATTTCTAATGCCGAGATAGGCTCAAAGATAAATTTTAAAGGTTCAATCAGGGCACGCATGCTAGAAATATCGCGTCGATGAACCGAACCGTCCATGTCGATGTCGTGACGTTATAATACTTGGGACTGACATGGATAAGGAATTTTCTTTATGAGTGTCAGATGGTTAGCAGAAGACGCAAAAGCAGGTTGCCTGCAAGTATTCAAATAGAATTGATTCATCATTTTGTGGCGGGCTCTTCGCTATGATCAGCAGTTGGGATTTGCGGCACTAATCGCAACACAGCAATCTTATATTTTCACAAGCTACGCGAACTCATTGCCAGCAAACTGGTTACGGAAGCACCGGACTGATGGCGGGAGAGATCAAGGTTGATGAAAGCTATTCTGGAGGTGTCAGGAAAGGCAAAAAAGGTCGAGATGCAGCATGCAAGGTTCCCACCTTTGGGCTGCTCAAGCGAGGCGGCAAGGTCTATGTCGTTACGATCCCAAACGCACACAGAAACGCTTCTGCCTGTCATTGAGAGCAAGATCAGGCCCGACAGCATCGTCTCTTATGTGCTTACGGCGTGCTGAACGTTTCTGACTTCCATCGCGTCAGGATCAATCACTCAAAGCTCTTCGCCCAGGACTGCAATCACATCAATGGCATCGAGAATTTTTTCAAGGGCAGGTCAGTATCATTAGATATTTTTCTTTCACTTACAAAATGTAGGGTTATAATCTCTTAAAAAATGTAGGGTTATTTTTTAGGGGGATTTTAGTTGATCAAGTCATTGACGGTCGTCTTCGACCAAACAGCTCCAGGAACTTAAGAGCGTTCCTGCTGCCATCATGGTTTCCGATTTACCTAACTTGAAGATTACTTTCCTCAATGCCCGGTCGGAACAGTTAACCAGCTCAATCAACGAGATATTCGCGCAGGTCGCCCGCGCAGCTGAAGTCGCAAACAAAGCCGTAAAACAAACTAAAGAATCCAACGAACGGATCGCCGGGCTGGCGAAAAATGCAGAAAGTATCGGCAAGGGCCATCGCCAACGAAGTGACGGCACTGGCTGGTCAGGCAACCAAAGCGATAGAGGAAACCGCGAAATGAGCAAAATCGCTACGGTGATCTCGGCTGCGGTCGAGGAACAGGCTGCTGCGACACAGAAAGTGGCATCTAATATCATCGGTGTAAATTCTGCGTCGGAAAATTCGAACCGGCTGGTTGGCGAGCTATTGCAAGCAACGGACAGACTTACCGGACAAGCATCAGCATAAGACGAGAGCGTCAAAAAATCCCTTACGCATCTGGGCGGGTAAGAGAGCAAGATATTGGAACAGCATCGCTTCTAGTACTGATTATATATGCCAAAAAAAACCTCCAATCTCCCTAACTTTCAGATCCTAAGCCGCATTCTCGACGCAGCATCGGAAGGGCTTGTGATCGTCAACGAACGGAACCGGATCGTTTACGTCAACAAAAGTACCGTCCGTATGTTTGGATGGGAGGTCAATGAACTAACGAACCAACCGTTGGATATCCTGTTGCCGAAGGAGATACGCGGTAAGCATCAGCATTTCATCAAAGATTTTGCACGGCTCGGGCCGAGCAGTCGGTATATGGGTGAACGTCAGGCAATCTCGGGATTTCGGAAGAACGGGCATACATTTCCGGCCGAAGTTTCGATCGTTTCCGAAAACATCGATGGCGAGATGTTCTTCGCCGCGATCATCCGTGACGTCAGCAAACGACGCGCACGTGAAATAGCTCTCCTGCGGAGCGAAAGCCGCCTTCGGCAGTCGCAAAAAATCGCCAATATGGGAAGTTGGGACCTTGATCTCAAGACTGGAGAACTATTCTGGTCTGAAGAAGTCTACAGGATATTCGGGATCGAACCTAAACCTAACACGGTTGAACTTTCATATGACACTTTTCTGGACTACGTGCACCCGGATGACCGAGGTTTTGTTAAAAGCGCGGTCCAAGATGCCCTCGATACCGGCAAAGAGTATTCGATCGAACACCGGATTGTCCGGGTAGACGGCGAAGTGCGTCATGTGCATGAGCAAGCAATAACAACTTTCTCCGACACCGGAGAAGCATTGACGATGGAAGGTGTCGTCAATGACATCACTGACAGAAAATCGAATGAAACCGAATTGATCAACGCACGAAACGCCGCCCTCGCAGCGAGCGCCACCAAAACAAGGTTCTTGGCATCCATGAGCCATGAGTTGCGGACTCCGCTCAACGCCATTATCGGGTTTTCACAGATGATGGCGCAGGAAACCTTCGGCCCAGTCGGCAAACCGATTTACGCCGATTACGCGCGCGATATCAGCAGTAGCGGCGAACACCTACTCGCCATCATCGACACGATCCTAGACACCGCGCAAATCGAAACCGGGACATTCGCCCTGAAAGAAGAGGTATTCGCCCTTCTCCCGCTTGTCGCCGATACGATACGGCTGCTCAACCTTGGACATCCAAGCAACGTCGGGCGGATCGTCTTTCCGCATCTGCCAAAAGACGTAACTCTCCGCGCCGATCCTCGCCTATGTCGACAGGTCATCTTCAATTTGTGTAGCAATGCACTCAAGTACTCGCCCGTCGATAGCGATATTACCGTCAATATTAATCGCGACGATGACACCAACGGGCTGATCATAGAGATAATGGACCAGGGACCAGGCATCGAGTTAAAAGATATCGAGCGCGCCCTTGATGCATTCGTCCAACTGGACAATTCTGGCCACGCCAACAGGCAGGGCGGTATCGGATTGGGCCTGTATCTTGTGCGCAATTTCATGGAGGCGCACGGTGGCCACATCGCCCTGAAAAGCGCGCCCGGCGAAGGCACACGCGCGCAAGCTATCTTCCCCGCCGACCGAGTTAAGCACTTTAAGTAAAGAGCTGACATAGATAAGGAATTTTCTTTATGAGTGTCAGCCCCATTATTTAATGTAAAAGCGAGCAGCAAACTAAAGATGTGGCGCAGATTCTTCCGCCTATTAGGTTCAATCGAAGACCCTTTTAATGTTGATCACAACAATAAAAAGGTTCAATTATTCATCAGTTTTTTTAAAGGCAAGAGTGATAATTTTGAACAACGATAAGGAAGAGGCAACATGCAGTATAATGGTAAAGAGGTATTTTTCGACCGGGATGAATTAATTGTCAGCAAAACAGACCTAAAAGGTCGGCTGACCTATGTTAATCATACGTTCCTCGATATTGCCGGTTACACTGAATCAGAAGTTACCGGTCAACCTCACAACATGATCCGACACCCAAACATGCCAAGGGCGGTGTTCGAGCTGTTGTGGTCAACAATCGCCAGTGGTGAAGAACTGTTTGCCTATGTGGTTAATTCAACCAAATCCGGAGGTCATTACTGGGTCATAGCTCATGTCACACCCAGCATGGAAAACGGTAAAATCGTCGGCTATCACTCTACCCGCCGCGTCCCCAACCCCAATACGATCAAGACAGTGATAGAGCCTCTGTACGATCAGCTGAAGGCAATTGAAGACAAAAATCCAAGCAAGAAAGACGGCATTGTTGAATCGACCAAAGCCTTGAACGAAATTTTGCACAGCAAAGACACAACCTATAATGAATTTATAGCTAGCTTAGCGAAGGAAGATTAAAATGTCCGAATTAGAGAATCAAAACGACGCACTGCATGCAACATCTGCTAACGCATACAGTCCCGAAAAAATTGATGAAATCCTGCAGGTTGCAGATAGTATTTGTCATGGCAATTTTGAAGCCCGAATAAAGAATATCCCCACGACGGATGGGGCCGAGCGGACACTCTGCCTGAAAATTAATGAAATGATTGACCGCACGGACGCGTACGTCCGCGAATCAACAGCGTGTCTCGGGTTCATCGCCAAAAACCAGTATTTCCGTCGTATTGCGTTAAATGGAATGTTAGGTAGTTATGAAGAAGCTGCCAAACAGATCAATTTGGCCGCAGACGGCGTTGAAGACAAAATGAATAAATTTTCTAAAATGGTAGGCGTCATTACATCCGCATCAACACAGCTTGACGCCAGCGCTAAATCCATGGGTGAAACGGCAAACAACGCCGGCAACAAAGCATCTGAAGTCGTAGCGTCAGCGGAGCAGGCGGGTATCAACACCCAAACTGTCGCTTCTGCGGCCGAGGAACTGAGTGCCTCGGTTCAGGAGATCAATCGACAAGTAACGCAGTCCGCCGCGATGGCGAACGATGCTGTGCTTCAAGCTGAAACAGCGGATGAACATATAAAAGGCCTGTCCGAGTCTTCGACGCGTATAGAACAGGTCGTCAGCATAATTAATGATATTGCCAGCCAAACCAACCTGCTTGCACTAAATGCCACAATTGAAGCAGCGCGCGCCGGTGAAGCCGGTAAAGGGTTCGCGGTGGTTGCCTCTGAAGTAAAGGACCTTGCCACTCAAACAGCGAAAGCGACGGTGGAAATCAAGGCCCAGATCAGTGAAATTCAGAATTCAACGACCAGCGCCGTCGAGTCCATTGCCGATATCAGCAAAACAATCGGATCGCTAAATGAAGCGTCAACCACAATAGCTTCTGCCGTAGAAGAACAAGGCACGGCAACCCAAGAAATTGCCCGCAATGTACAGGAGGCCTCGACAGGTGTTGCAGAGGTGACATCTAACATTTCCAGTGTGAACGAGGATATCGTCCAGGTCAGTGATATGTCCGGTGAAATGCTGACACTCTCAAGCGAACTTTCTACACAGGCTGAGAATTTGCAATCGGTCCTCAATAGCTAAGAAACGACAACATCTGCCGAATATATACCAAGTCCACCTTATGCGGTGACGTCGAACACAGTCACACCTTTACGGGAGCTAAGCATATCGGATGATGATGAGCGTGCGGCGTGTATTTTGTTGATGGTTTCGCGGGCGGCACGTCGACTTCTCTTTGACCGCCGCTCGCGTGATCCATGCCCTCAATCGGATCATCGAATGGCGGGGGCTGCCGTGCACCATTCGGTGTGACAATAGCCCGAAATATGTGAGTTCATTGTTGGCCACCGGGCGGAAAAACGAGAGCATTGGCCTTCAGTTTATCCAACCGGGCAAGCCACAACAAAATACCTATGTTGAGCACTTCAATCGAACGGTCCGGTATGACTAGCTAAATCAATACTCCGGATCACGTCTTGGAACCCTGAATTCTCCCTGAGACCCGCCTCTGGGCGGGTGATCTCCGAAAGTCGGACATCACCCGCCCACTTTTTTGTCCGTTTAACAGACGCCCTGGACAACAACCCTCCGCTTACGTAAATCCTTAGGCGGAGGTATCGTTTTGAGCACACCCAAAGAGCAGCAGATCCGCGTCTTGTTATGCACGGACGCCAGCATCATCGCGACCCCGCTCAAACGGGCCCTTCTCGGCAACACGGCCATTACGGTACATAAAGAAGTACCGGATACGGTATCTGCCGTCACCGCCGTCAGAAAACGCGATACCGATACCGTGCTGTTGGACATTGGCATCGGCAAAAGCGCCGTGCACACAGCGATTACGCGGCTCAAGCGGGCCGATCCGAACGTCAACATCGTGATGCTCGGCTCACTATCATTTGCCAATGTGCGGACCAGCATGCAGGGCCTTATGGATGGTGCCGCCGATTATGTGCCGACCCCAACCCGCCATGCTACTGGTATCGATCAACGAACTTTTAAAGAGAGTCTTGACCGCGTGCTGCGCGCCCTCGGGCGCCGCGATGCCAAAACCGTAGCGCCGACGCCCCCCCCAGAAGCGACACCCACGATCAGCAAAGTTACGCCAAAAATTTTGTTGATCGGCAGTTCAACCGGTGGGCCACAAGCCGTCACCGATCTGTTGGCCGGGCTCGGTAATGATTTTAATCTACCGATCTTGATAACGCAGCACATGCCGGTCGGGTTTACGTCTATATTTGCGAAAAACCTCTCACGCCAACTAGAGCGCCACGTGCAAGAAGGCTCAGAAGCGCACGACCTGCAACCCGGTGACATATTGATTGCGCCGGGCGGCATCCACATGCAGGTGCAGGCGGAGGGTCAATCAACTCACGTTCACCTGTTCGATGGGCCGAAAATTAATTATTGCAAGCCTTCCGTCGACCCACTGTTTGAAAGTGCTGCGGCGATCTATGGCGCCGCCGTTCTTGCCGTCGTGCTCACCGGGATGGGCCATGACGGACGAGACGGCGCGGGTGCCGTCGTGCGCGCAGGCGGCACGGTGCTGGCGCAAGACAAAGCCACCAGCGTTGTCTGGGGCATGCCGGGCGCCGTCACCGAAGCCGGCTTTGCGGCCGAAGTATTACCAATAAAAGATATCGCGCCACGAGTCCTTAGCCTCACTAACGGCAGGTCATAGGCCCCAATACAGCCACGCCATCGCGGTGAACGTCAGCCACATGATGATGATCAGCGGCAGGCCGGCGCGGGCAAAATCCGAAAACGCATAATGCCCCGGGCCCATCACCAATAGATTGGTCTGATAGCCCATCGGTGAAGCGAATGAACAGTTTGCCGCAAACACCATGGCTATGGCGAACAACGACGGTGACACCCCAAGTTCAATCGCCAGATCGACGGCAATCGGTGTAAACAGCACGGCAACCGCATTGTTGGAAATCACGTTGGTCATCAGCGCCGCAATCAAGAACAACACCGACAAAATCATCAGTACCCCCGCCCCATCTAAGGCATCGACGACAAGGCTGGCCACGAATGCAGCCCCACCGGTTTCACGAAGCGCTACACTCATCGCCAACGCGGCTGCAATGGCGGTCGCAATCTTCGGGTCCATGGCGCGAAACGCTTGGCGCAGGTTCAATACGCCGGTTGCGACCATGGCGATGGCACCGGCAAAGGCCGCAGTCACAATCGGCAACGAACCTGTTGCCGCAAGAACCACGGTGCCGAAGAAAATCAGCATCGCACGCTTTGCATGATCTAGGCTCGGCACTTCTTCGCGGGACGATTCAATCAACACCACGTCACGATTGCCACGCAGAGCCCGGATGTCGTCGCGCTGCCCTTGCACGAGCAACACATCCCCAGGCTCCAAACGGATTTCCGTAATCCGCGCTCGGATCATCCGCGCGCGCCGCTGGATTCCGAGCACGATGCAATGTGTCTTATAGCGAAAGCCTGCCAGCCTTAGGGTTTGCCCAACCAACCGAGATGCCGGCGCAACCATGACTTCGGCGATGATCTGATCGCGCTGTCGCCACGGTGCGTCTTCATCGTCGTCCTCTGCCATGGCACTGCTTTTGATATCGGGGTGAAAGAGTTCCCCATGCGCGACGATGGCTTCTTTGAGCACGGCGCGGGTCGCGGCGACGACGATCACGTCGCCGTCCTGCACGGTGAGGTCTTCGAACGGTGGCAAGATCGCGCGCTCGCCCCGCTGAATCAGTCGCACCGTCATATCGGGCAAAGCTTCGAAGTGACCGCCGGGGGCACCCTCGCCGATCAATTCCGAATCGGGACGCACATCCAACTGCAAGATAAACTGCTTACCGGCACCGTCAGGCAACACGCTCGCGCTCATGCCGGCACGATCAGGCAACAACCGTGGAACGACGACCACGGCATAGATGATCCCGGCCGCTGCCAGCATCAGGCCCGGGACAGTGAATTCGAAAAACGTCAACGGCGCCTCGCCGATTTCGACCAACGCCGTATTCACCAGCAAGTTTGTGGAAGAGCCGATCAACGTCGTCATACCGCCGACGATGGCAGCAAAACTGAGCGGCATCATCACTTGGCTGGGCGACACACCGTAGCGTTGCGCCATCGCCTGCATGATCGGAATGAAAATGACCACGACCGGCGTGTTATTCAAAAAGCCACTGATCGCGCCAACCACAATGAGCGCGGCCAGCACCGCCAAGATAAATGGAATCTTTTTCCGCACATGGTCCAAAAACCATTCCGCCCCCCGATCTAAAATACCGGTGCGAATAAGCCCCTGCCCCATCACCAAAAGCGCCAGCACCGCGACCAGGGCTGGATTGGCAAAGCCTTGCAGGATACGGGCTGCGTCCAAACTGCCGGTTTCGCCGGGTCCCGGCGGCACCGGGAACAACTGAAAAAAGATCAAGATGACGCAAACGGTGCCGAGCGACGTCAGCTCCATTGACCATTTTTCCCAGACGTACGCACCAAGCGCGAGCACGATGATGGCAAACGTCACCCACATCTGAAAGCCGGGGCCGACAGCGATTTCCATATACACCTCAATGAATGACAGGCTAATTCAGCGACCTTATGGATAATCCTAGCGCACTCAGGCCTTGCCGCAAACGCGCGTGATGCGGAGAATAGCGGATGATTAAAAAAGCCGTCATCGCATCCATCATCATTATCGGCGCCGGGCTGGTGTTTTCGCAACTTTTGCAATCAGGTGCCGGGCCGAAGGCGACGTTCCCGCTGAACGGCGAACAATTAATATGGCTGACAAGCCAGAGTGATCTCACCCTAGACTTAGAAGAATCCGGCGCGCGCAATGTCGAATCGGCACCGACAGCGTGCTATGCTAAGCGCACCCTTTCATTCGATGCCGACGGCACGGCATCCATCCGGCAAACCTGCGCCGACGATGAAAGCCGCACGTTTATCCAAGATATCGTTGCCCCATGGCGGGTTGAAGATGAGCGCCTCTGCCTGGATACCCGCCCGTTGGATCGTGATCCGGCGTGCTGGCGGGTGATCTATCGCGACGGCACACTCGAATTTGAAAACGAGGCACACACCACCCGCTGGTTCGTACGTCCGAACGGCAACCGCTCGCCGGATGAATTCTTGCAGGCGTTGGATTCGGCCCAGGCGTCCTGAACGACCTGGATTCTCCATTTCATGCTGAATTAGGCCGAAAAACTAAATCCAGACGTTTTTAAAAAAAAGTCGCACCAAGTGATCTATGTCACTTCCAGGTTGCGATGACATGGGTATGTTGAATGTGCTTCTAGTCTCTCCCCGAGACTTTCTCCCTGTCTAACTCGCCGGGTCCTTTGGGACCCGGCTTTTTTCATGGGGCAGATTTAAGTGGCGGCGTGACGACGCGATTCAATGATCATGTCAGAGGCTTTTTCAGCGATCATAATGGTCGGCGCATTGGTGTTACCCGACGTGATTGTCGGCATCACCGACGCATCGACGACGCGGAGCCCGTCAATGCCATGCACCTTGAGCGACGCATCGACCACTGCCCCTTTGTCGTCGCGTCCGCCCATCTTGCAGGTGCTGGTCGGGTGATAAATCGTCTGTGCAATATCGCGCGCACTTTGTAAAAGGTCGGCATCACTTTCGATGTTCGAACCGGGCATATGTTCGCGCACGACAAATTCTTTTAACGGCGAGGTCGAAAATAACCTGCGCGACAGCTTCATCGCGTTCACCACGGTTTCTTGATCCAATGTCTCCGACAAATAATTCGGCTGGATCGACGGATACACGTCCGGGTCCGGCGACGTAATCGCGATGCAACCACGGCTTTCCGGACGCAGTTGGCACACCGATGACGTAACCCCCGAAAACGGATGCATCTTGATGCCGGGCTTGTCGGCGCTGAGCGGTTGAAAATGGAATTGGATATCAGGCGCTTCAAGCGACGGTCTGCTTTTCGTGAAGATACAAACCTGACTCGCTCCCATGGTCATCGGGCCCTTGCGCTGAAAAATGTACTGCATGCCGATCATGGCACGACTGAACAAGTGATTGATTTCGTCATTCAAGGTTGGGACATTGACTTCAAACACCATACGTATCTGTAGGTGGTCTTGCAGGTTTTCGCCGACACCCGGCAACGCGTGGCGAACCGTAATGGCATTTTCCTTTAACAGCGCGCCTGGACCAATGCCCGACAATTGCAACATCTGCGGCGAGCCGATGGCACCGGCAGCAAGAATCACCTCACCACCCGGCTTGAGGTACACCTCGTGGCGTTGGCCCGCACGACCAAAGGCGAACCCGCTGACGCGGCGGCTGTCGTCTGAAAACAAGAGCCCGAGGCCCATCGCATTTGTCTCGATCACCAAATTATCGCGGTGGCGCACGGGCTTAAGATAACCCACCGCCGTCGACCAACGACGCCCCCTGTGCGCGGTCTGCTGAAAATAGCCGGCACCTTCTTGATCGGCGCCGTTAAAGTCTGCATTTGGTGGAATGCCGTTGGCTTCAGCCGACGCTATCAAGGCTTCACACACATCACGCTTGGCCCGCATATCCGAAACTTTGAGCGGCCCACCGCTGCCGTGATGCTCATCCGCGCCGCGTTCTTGATCTTCGGCACGCTTAAAATAGGGCAGCACATCATCAAACGACCAGCCCGCATTACCGAGTTGGCGCCAGTGGTTAAAGTCCGCTGCCTGACCGCGAATGTACAGCAGGCCATTGATTGAGCTTGAGCCACCGAGCACTTTGCCACGCGGCCAATCGATGCGACGGCCGCTTAGCCCTGGATCCGGATCAGTTTTGTAACACCAATCCGTTTTGGGATTGTGCAGAGTCTTGAAATAGCCGACGGGTACGTGAATCCACGGATTGGTGTCCCGTCCACCGGCTTCCAGCAACAAAACCCGCACGTTTCTATCCGTGCTTAAACGGTTTGCGAGCACGCAACCTGCCGAGCCTGCGCCGACGATAATGAAGTCAAATGTCTCGTCTGTCGTAACCATGCGCGATGGTAGCCAGATTGAGCTTGAGTAGCAACAATGAAACACTTAGTCTCATTATTGATATTAAATTCAATTCAAAGGTGCCAAAATGCCTGATGAATCCAGCGCAGGTTCACGCTCTATTCGCGTCCTCGACGTGCTCGACGCTGTCGGCGCAGCGGAAGCCGCAATCAGTGCCGCAGACATCGAAGCCGCCACGGGCTTGCCGAAAGCGACAGTGCATCGACTATGTAATCTTCTGCTTGATGAAGGCTATTTGCAACGTGATTTGGGCGGGCGCGGGTACGAACCAGGCGCGCGCTTTACCCGCATCGCCATGCAGACCGTCGCCAATCCAGGCCGTCGGGGCGAGCGCCATGCGATCTTAGAGCGAGTCGCCCGCGACATCGGCGAGACCTGTAACATCACCGTGCCCGCCGCCACCACGATGCTGTACCTGGACCGGGTCGAATCCGCGTGGCCGTTGCGCATCCAGTTACCGCCGGGCTCCAACGTGCCGTTGCACTGCACCGCATCGGGCAAACTGTTTTTGGCAAACCTGCCGAAAGCGCGTCGTGAACGCTTGATCGACTCGCTGACGTTGGACCGGCATGCACCAAACACCATTACCGACCCGACCGCCCTAAAGGCCGCAGTCACCAAAATCGCGCGCAACGACCTAGGCACGGACGACGAAGAATTCATTCCGGGCTTGGCGGCGATTGCAGTGCCTGTGAAGGGGCCGAACGGGCGCATGCTGGCAACACTGGCGACCCACGGGCCAGTGATGCGGATGCCGCTCTCGGCGGCACTCAAGCACACCCAACGCTTACGCGATGCCGCCGACGAACTGGCGCGGACGCTGGTCTAATGCATGATGCGCCAGAAAATATCGGCGGTATCGACGATATCCTCGCGTTGCTCCGCCAAGGCGGACTTATCACCGAAACCGAAACCCCAACCGCAACGCCGCTGAGCGGTGGCGTCAGCTCTGACATCTGGCGGATCGATCTTGAAAGCGGCCCCATTTGCGTCAAACGCGCACGGGCAAAGCTGAAGGTCGAAGACGACTGGCACGCACCGGTCGCGCGCAATGCCTTCGAAGTCGCCTGGATGCAAGCAGTCCGCGATATCGTGCCCGCAGCGGCACCGGAAATCCTATTTCACGACGAAGCCGCCGGGCTGTTCGCGATGCCGTTTTTGCCCGATCACAAGTACCCGCTTTGGAAGGCAATGCTGCGCGACAACCACGTGCGTGCCGACGATGCAGACGCGGTCGGGCGCACCTTGGGACGCATCCATGCCGCGACCCACATCGACTCAAGCATCCCGGCGCGCTTTGCCAGCGACGATATCTTTTATGCAATCCGCCTGGAGCCTTATCTGCTCGCCACCGCGCTACGTCACCCTGATCTCGGAGACCGACTGCGCGAACTCGCAGATATTACGGCCACCACCAAGACAGCCTTGGTGCACGGCGACGTCAGCCCAAAGAACATCCTGATCGGGCCCGACGGCCCGGTATTTTTGGATGCGGAATGCGCCTGGTTCGGCGATCCTGCGTTCGATCTGGCGTTCTGCCTCAATCATCTATTGTTGAAGTGCCTGTGGACGCCGGCTGGACGTCCAGCGCTTCGCGCCAGCTTTGAAGCGCTGTGCGAAGGCTATGCGCTTGAGACCGCCGACATGAAAGATCGCGACATCATGGCCCGCGCCGCGCATCTGCTGCCGGGACTGTTCTTGGCTCGGATCGACGGCAAGTCACCGGTCGAATACATCACCGATGACGACGACAAAGACCTGGTGCGCGATGTGGCAAAGCTTTTCCTGACCTCACCCGTTGCCCATCCGATGGATATCTGCCAAACGTGGCACGCGCGGCTTGGCTCGGATCGCTGAGCGCCGCCGCCAGTCTAGAGGAAGCACGATGTCCAAATTCACCATCAAAAATCTGCACGCCCGCCGCGTTTGGGATTCCCGAGGCCGCCCGACGGTCGAGGTCGACGTCACGCTTGAGGACGGCATCATCGGCACCGCGATTGCCCCCGCCGGCGCATCCCGCGGCATGCATGAAGCGGTCGACCTGCGCGATGGCGGCCCCGCGTTCGGTGGTTGGGATGTGATGAACGCGGTCCGCGCCGTCGACGTGGAAATCCGCGAAGTCCTAATCGGCCAAGACGTGCGCGACCAAGCCCGGCTGGATAAATTCATCATTGATCTGGACGGCACACCCAGCAAAAAACGCCTGGGCGGCAATGCCTGTGTGGCTGTCAGCATGGCGTGCGCGCACGCCGCCGCCAAGGCCGAAGGCATCGCACTTTGGGAACATCTGTGCGGCAAGACCGGCGACGGCGACACCATCCTTCCGCTGCCGGAAATTCAGATCTTCGGCGGTGGCGCGCATGCTTCCAATCGTGTCGACGTGCAGGACTTCATGGTGATCGCGACCGGGGCCGAAAGCTTCGTCGAAGCCATCAATATGACCGCCGATGTTTATCGCCATGCCGGACAGATCATGGCCGATGCCGGCAAGCTTGCAGGCGTCGCCGATGAAGGCGGCTTCTGGCCCGATTTCGACAGCAATGAAGAAGCCATCGAAACCCTGCTCCGCGCCATCGAGGCGGCGGGCTACAAGCCGGGGTCCGAGGTCGCGATCTCGCTCGACATCGCAGCGTCCGAGTTCGGCAAGGACGGCGTCTATACGTTGGCCAAAGACGACAAGACCCTGCAACGCGACGAGATGTGCGCGATGATGATCGATTGGATGGAACGCTATCCCATTGTCTCCATCGAAGACCCGCTCGGCGAAGACGATCCGAGCGGCCTGATCAAATTTACCTGGGCCGTCGGCGACAATGCGCAGGTCGTCGGCGACGACGTACTGGTGACCAATGCTGCACGGGTCAAGGCGGCAGCAAAGGATAAGCTGTGTAACACGCTGCTGTGCAAACCCAACCAGGCCGGCACGCTGACAGAAGCCAAGGCCGCCTTCGATGCCGCAGCCAAAGCCGGCATGGGGCGGATCGTGTCGGCACGCTCCGGCGAGACCGAAGATGTAACCATCGTGCACATGGCCATCGGCTGGGGTGCGCCGCAGTTGAAGGTCGGCTCGTTCGCGCGCTCGGAACGCATGGCGAAGTGGAACGAAGGCATCCGCATCGCAGATCGCCTCGGTGGCGACGGGCCTTTGCCGCCCAAATCAGCGTTCCCCTGGCGTTGAGCTGAGGCCGCGTTATGACCGCCCGAGATATCGCGTTCGCCGTCTCGGTCGCGATCATTTGGGGGTTCGCGTTCATTGCCACTGAATTTGCCCTGCAAAGCTTTTCCGCACCGCAGCTGACCGCGCTCAGGTTCATTCTCGCAGCACTGCCCGTTCTGTTCATCCGCCGCCCCGACGTGTCTTGGGGTGTGCTGATCGCACTCGGCAGTTTTTTGTTCATCGGCCAGTTCATGATGCTGTTCTTCGCCTACAAGGTCGGCATGCCGCCGGGCTTGGCCTCAGTCGCGACGCACACGCAGGCGCTGTTCACGATCATCCTTGCCGCTGTCGTGATGGCCGAAGTGCCGGGCCCACGGCGGGTTTTCGGCATCGTCATCGCCTTTGCCGGACTCGCACTGGTTGCCGCCAGCGTCGACGGCGGTGGCGAGCTGACGTATCTGGGCTTGGCGCTGACGCTGCTGGGCGCGCTCAGCTGGTCGGTCGGCAACGTGATCTTAAAGCGATTGGGCCGAGTCGACATGTTGGCGCTGATAATCTGGCTGAGCGTGGTGCCGCCGTTACCCGCGCTTATGCTTTCGGTCGCGCTGGGCGACACACCGGGACTGGCCGATGCGCTCGCCGCCGCCTCCTGGAAAAGTTGGCTCAGCGTGCTTTACCTAGGTCTGATTTCAACCACCGTCGCCTATGCCGTGTGGGGCCGATTGCTGAACATCTACCCCGCCGCCCAGGTGACGCCATTTGCGCTGTTTGCACCGTGCGCCGGCGTGATCGGATCGTACTTGGTTTTTGGCGAAACGTTTGGGCCGCTCCGCGCCACCGGCGTGGTGCTGATCTTTATCGGTGTCGCGGTGACGGTGATCGGGCGCCGGGGTGCGATGCGTTCTTAGGTTACTCGTACATCCGCGCTTGTCCGCGCAGGCGATCCACGAACACATCAATGATCCGGCGCAGCACTTTGTCGGTCTCGCCCAGGCGGCCAAGACGCGCCGCCAAATCTTCCCGCGAGATCACCGTCATTTTGGTGTCCGACTTAATCCGTGCCGAGGCCATGCGCGGTTGGTTATCGATCAACGACATTTCGCCGACGATGTCGCCGCGCTTGAGCGTTGCCAGCAAAACCTCTTGGTTGCCGGCCTTACGATAGATATCGACTTCGCCGTCCAAAATCAGATATGCGGCGTCGGCCTCATCGCCTTCTTCGAACAAGACCTCGCCCGGCGCCGCCTCTCGACGCTGGACTTGCTTTGCCGGTGTTGCGGGTGTCGCAGTCGTCACAGGCGCATCCTCCATCTTATACGTCATCGGCGCGTCGGCACCGTTCGCCGGCGCATCGCCGCGCGCGACCAGTCGATCCAAAGTCTGCGAGAACAAGTTTCGATATTTTTCCGGCAACCCGTCAGACATCACCTTATCACGCAGTTGGGTAAGGCTACTCTCCACCTGTGCCGGGGGCATGTCTTTCGGGAACAATGACGCCAGCGACGTCAACTGCTTCACCAAACGCGCCAACACACCGAGCACGGCTTGCTCGTGCTTCTCGCGCACCGGTGACGCGAGCACATCCAATAAAAACCCAAGCTGCACCGCGCGGTTCGGCAGCAACGCCAGGATATGGTTCAGCGCGTCCGGGACACTCAAATCGTCGGGATCGGCGAACACCATCCGCGCCCGGCCCGTCAGCGCGCCGGCCATACGCGGCCCACCGGCAATCCCGGCTTGCTCAATCAGTTCCCGAAGCAACCCTTTGAAGGCTTCGAGCTCGGCGGCCGGGCCTTCGCGCGTCATCGGTCGAATGCCGCTCAGCGTCCGTGCCACACGGCCCAACAGCACCGACGTCGTCAACGGCATCGGCCGCGTCGCCATGAAATCGTTGAACGCGGTCAGGCACGAGCGCGGGTTGTTGATCTGGCAACGCCCTTGCGTCACGTGCACCAGCCCCCGAAACGCCGACACCGCATCGGCAAAGCCGCCGAACAGATCATTAACCGCCACGTTGCTTTCAAGGATTTCAGCCGCGATCTCGTCGATGTATTCGGTCACCAGCGCATCTTCGGCTTTCTCGCCAAGCTCAATCAGCAGTCCCAGCTTGTCCGTCCAATCGCCGCGTTGCCCGAGCGCCAAGGCGAGCCCGCCCAGCACAAATTGCCGGCGCGCACCGTCGTTATGACTTGGCCCGCTCGCAACCAACCCGGCAAGATCAAGATGCTCAAGAAACGCGAGCCGCTGACGATCTTCGCCGGTGACCTGCGCCACGTCTTTGATTTGCGCGAACGCCGCATAAAGCCGGTCCGTACAGTCGGTCGCTTTTTCGCCGGTCTTGCGCGCATGAATGCCGCCGACCCGCTGCATGGCGGCCGGAAAGATTTTGTCGTTCCGCTCCAACATCCGCAGCGCACCGTAGTCGAAGCCGAACTCCAACGCCGTCTGCCCGCGCTGATCCAACAGTTCGCGCAGCAACCGCCCCGCCGCTTGGCGTGCTGGAAATGTGTAAAAATCGTGGATTTTGCTGCACACCGGGGCTTCGTCGATGGGCACGATCTGCACCGGCTTTTCGCCGACGTCGTGCATTTCTTCGAGCAGCACTTCCTCTTCGCCGGTGCGCTGGCTCTCGGCCACGACGCGCACACCTGCAACACGCTTTTCGTCGAGCAACGCTTCCGCACGCGCCATCGCATCGACGCGCATCGTATGATGCGACTCAATCAGCCAGCGGCCCTCTTCCGACACAAACACGTCGTACGTTTTCTGCGCGAGATTGTTTCTCACGTCTATCCCCCCTCAAAAGCCCCCCATAATCACCCAGCTGTTTTCGAGAGTCCACTGCGGATTGGTTATTTTGTGCCCTCCCTCCACTTGAGGGGAAAATTGAGCGGCAAAACTTTAGAGATTACTGCTAATATATACTCCTATCTGATGTCTTCATCCTTAGAACACATGGGGTGTTTTCATAACGGAGAATTTTTGATCGCCACCCTCCTTTTTATTCTAGGATATTCATGGAACTTGAGAATGACTCCCGGTCGCTGGCCGACCTCGCGTGGCTAAATTTCCTGGCCTATGAAAATTGGTCTGCGATCAACGACCCTTGCACTTCGTTTACAGACGTCGTCGCAAACCACTTAAAAATCACAGATCGCGCCAAGGAGCGGCTCGTCTCAAATTACAGCGTCGAGAGCACCAAACACTTCGAAAGCGGTCTCGATGCCGTTATATATCGCCGCACGAACATCAATGAATTCATAATTGCATTGGACGGAACAGATCCATCACTTCAGCGAAGCGGTGAATTAATGCGCGATATTGGGGACGTTATCGCACTTCTATTGGGTCGCGGCTCTCGTCAGGTCGAGGACTATTTATCATACATCTCAGACCTTGATGAGCATATCAAGGAAGCGCGGCTCATTGGCATCGGTCACTCACTTGGTGGTTATGTGCAACAAGTTGGTGCCGCCCTGGCAGAAGAAACCATCAACCAAGCAGTCTCTTTTAACGCGCCAAATCCGTGGCGGTTTTCCCGCGAATACAAAAGGTTGGGTCAGAGAGAATTTCCACAGATCACAAACGTCATGCCACGTGACCTTGCTACATTAATTGGAAAACCGATCGGTCGACCACTCCCGATCCAAAGCCTGCGCGCCCACAGCATCTTAAAGATCGCGATGCACTTTGAGATGAGCGTGACTTCGGACGCATAATGAGCTTGGCAATTCAGGGCTGTATGCGTTTTCTGCGCTCAGTTTTTACGCTCAAGAATAGCCTGAATTGCTTGTTTGGAAGTCAGGAACGTGAAAGTTGAAAGGCCTAAAAGCGTCAACCAGTTGACCGGCGCTATTTTGAGTGCGTTGTACTCAACCGTGGCCAAAAAAGTTAAGAACCAAAAGATCAACATCGATACTACAAAAAACCAAAACAAAAGCGGCAAATTTTGCGTGCTGAATAAACGTATGAACTTTGAAAAGTCATCTCTGACCACATAAAACATGGTAACAAAAATATTCGAATTTCCGTTCCGGTTTAAGGTGCTTAATCTTTCCTCGGCCACAGCAACGTTGGATTGGACCTGATCGATTTCACTTTTTTCGTCTAATGCATCCGACCTCTTACGATATCGACGGTAGCCCATCCAAATGAAGAATAACATTAGCCAATGAAGCCCGAACATCAGGAGTAGCGCCAACACCTCAAAAGAGTCGCTCGACATTTTCGGCAGGCCAAAAACAGTCACCGAAGAGACATCGCTTAAGTAATTCGGTCCGTCTTTCATCAAATTCTCATACGCAACCGCATGAGAATAGACGCCGGGAATAGCATGCTTCGTCGTTGGCGGGTTTACGGAGTCCTGAAAGCCCTGCAAATCAAATCCGTAAAATATCACGCGCTCACGAAACTCTTCGAGGAACGGCGCCGACTCCTCCGGACTTCGAAAAATGACGTCGTGAGCATTCAAAGTCAGTTGCGGCCCGCATGTTCTTTGTTTCGTGTTTAGATCGATAAGCTGTAACATAGGCAGAGCCCACTCGACCAAAAATGCCCCTTCGTATGGGCGAGCTTCACACAAAAAGGGTAATCCAGTTTCAATGCCCTCTGCGGCCAGTCCCTTATTGTACTTTCCGAAAATCGTCTCATAAGCAGGCAAATAGTTGGGCCAGAACAGCCACATAGGCCTTTCGACTGCCTGATCTTCAGTGATTGCTTCGCAATTCGCGCCTGCTGATCTTTTGCAGCTTATTCTGTAGAGTGCTAATGCAGCTGACGGATACGGACGCGGATTCGGTATATTCATACCCGGTACAGGCGGGTGCGTGGGCATCAGGTCATACTTTACGCTAGCGATGCCTTCGTCGCCGCTCCAACCCGCAACTGGTTCAATCATTCCTTCAAGTTCCGCGCGAAAAGGCTTTTTGAAATCGACGGGCGATCCGGCGGCACCAAGAACAGGTATCCCCTGTTTCTTATAAACAGAAAGAATAGCTTTTAATTCAATAAGAGTTGGATCGTCGCGGGCATCCACAAGCAAAAAATCCAAAAAAACGGCTTTCGGTCTTAGCGGCAGCAACGCCTCCAATACATTCGCATGAACCCTGTATTGGGGGGGCCAGGATTGCTCAAGTGAGTCTAGGCTTTGCTCGTTCAGCAGAATGACACCGGCATCGCTATTTTCGATTGTCGGCGTATCTGGTGGTGCGAATAACCAGTTGAAGGCCGCAAATGAAATTTCATCTGCGGGGTCGGATATCTCGTCTATTTCTATAATCGATAAAAAAAGTGTCAGACAGGCGACAAAAATTGCTGACAGGAATATCCTAACGCGCCTCTCATTGCGTTGGATTTCTTCAGGTGCTGCTTCCACAAACTTTCCGATCTTGTGGGTATTTCGCAACACACTGCAAAATGAGCTCTGTCGCTTTGAACCGCTCGTTAGAAGTGTTCTTAGCAAGTGGTATCATCACGCGATACGAATCCAGCGGCCAATCATAGTATATTGCGACTGGCTCTAGGCGTGCCAAAGCTTCAGAAGGCTTCCCTGACTTCGCCAACCACTCGGCCCGTTTGACTTCCATAACAAACGGCAAAAAGCCATTCTGATTTTGAGATAGCTCTAAGTTCTTCAACGCCAAATCGACGTTTCCGGTCCGCGCGCGCAACTCGGCAAAGCTGTCGCGGGTATAAGGATGATCTTTCGTGCGACCTGAAACAGATTTACGCGCCATCGCAAATAATCTTGTCTCATTATCATCTTCACTAGGATTATTGACGAAATACGCTAAATCATAACTTTCTAAGATATCGTCATCATCAAGCACCGCCGTGGCGAAAGAGTCGACGTTGAGTGGGCGAAATGTCGCTTCTTCGTGCTCTCGCAAAATGTACGGGTAAAGGTCTTTGACGCGTTCAGATGCCGTCAAATGCGTTCTGTTCATGTCGCGCAACAATTCTGAGAATGACTGCTTAATTTCATTCATGATGTTTCTCATCATGGCGTCGCCCTCATTATCCGCACTAAGCTGAGATGTGATGGCCTGTTCAAGCAGATTGCGCTTTCGTGTGCTTAGAAATTCAAAGCTATCCTCGTAAGTTTTCAAAACATGTAAAAATCGCACCACCTCATCCGGATTGTAACCGGCGGCGACCATCAAATCGATGCCGAGAAAATCAGCCTGGGCTTCAAGCTTGCGGTCCCACGCCGGTAGCAGCAGGTTTTTCACAAGCATATCTGAACCGTATAGCCGAAGACCCTTTTGCACATCGTCTTCATCGTCCGACGTCGCCATGTAGGCGTCGATCGCCGTCATCAGATATGGGCGAATTTTATCAATAAACGAACTCGGATTGTGCTGCAGATAAATATGAGCGTATTCATGTGCGAGCAGGAATGCCAATTGATCTTCATTGTTCAGGTAATTGAAAGCCGAATGATGAAGAAAGATGCCGCCGCTCGCATGCGCCCGCGCGCCCGGCGACATATTCGGGATAATATGAACCGTGGCCCGCGGCGCGTCGGGATATGGAACATTGTCTATAATCCGATCTAGAACCGTTTGCGCCAATGTGGTGACACTCGGCATCGGCGCGATGCCTTTCGCCTGCACCATGACGCGACGATACTCGAGCTCTTTATCATTATCGGAAAGCGGTTCCGCCGGCGCGCCGACTTGGTCTAACATTTTTCCGTCTGACGGTACGCTCGAAACTAAGGCATTTAGTTTTGCGTCCAGGGTATCTAGGGTTTGCTTGCAACCGGTTAAAGCCATGATCGAAATAACAGTCGCACTCAGCATATACTTCGTCATGGCTTTATTTTGTTTCATTTACTTATCTCTCTTCTTGCAAGACGTGCGACCACCAACGCCCCGACTCACATCTCCTTGCACCGCCACCTGATCGGCTTCGCATCGAATCACCTGAACGGACTCGACGTCGGTAAGCATCAGGTAAGTACCTTTAACCCAGAAAGCAGGCCCTTCTGGCAGCAGCCGGATTTGGTGCATCCGGCCCGCCTGAACCGTGGTTTCCAGATGAATAACTTTGGGCGGAAATTCAGCGAAAGGAATGGTCTTGATGATTTTTCCACCCCGCCCCGGTTGATCATAGAGCGGTATGTCAAGTTCCGGAATCAAGAACTCGACCGCTGTTTCTTTGGATGCCGAAAGCGCCTGCATCGAAAAAAAGATCGCGACGAGCATAACCGATGCGACCAACACATTTCTGGATAAAGTTATGATTTTGACTGACGTCGTACGCACGGATCGCGACCGTCGATTCTGAAAATTGAGCATACTCACACCAAAGTTGCTGGAAGTGCATCGTTCAGACAATCAAATATGATGCATTTTCAATTTCGGGTAAACTATTTTGTTATACATCTCTTAAGGGCATAAAAAGATAAGGTGGGCCCGTGAAGCCTGCACCTTAAAACATAAACTTCGGAGCGGCTTTGACGTTCACGAAGCACGCGACAATCAACGACCGCCTGTTATCGCTTCCGACAACCACCCGTTTTCGCTCACTTTTGAGGGTGGGTTGAGGGGGCTGTTTATCAAAAAAGAGAAATGGTGCGGGCGGCCGGACTTGAACCGGCACGGGGCGAACCCCAACAGATTTTCGTACCAACTACGGCTTTCGCCGCCACCTTCAAAAAGGCTTTGTGGTCTGGACTATCCCTTCACCATAACGCACGCGTCTTAGGTGCTGCCCGTCTAGTCTCTACACCTTCCCATTGCTGGGCTTGGCTCGGGATTGCCATCAGCCAAACTGGATGGTTTCCCCGAATTTGAGCAGTTCTACGCCAAGGGTTTCCCCAAGGGCACTCAAGTCGTTTAAGTCTGGCGCGTCTACCAATTCCGCCACGCCCGCACTGCCGGGAAGGTAGCCTTTTGAGGGTAGCAACGGCAAGGGCCAAAGACGTGTCTCGGCGCTTGCCGGGAGGGGCGGCGGCATGTCACGTTTGGACATGGACCATCCGCAGCAAAATCCACAAGGCCCGGCATTTGATCGGCGGTTTCGCGACACACTCGAAGAGCTTTTGGTGTGGCGGCGCGATGTGCGGCGGTTTCGGACCGATCCGGTTGACCCCGCGTTGCTGCACGACTTGTTGCGCCTGGCCGCGCTGTCGCCCAGCGTCGGCAATGCGCAGCCGTGGCGATTTGTGATCGTCGAAGACCCGGGGCGGCGAACAGAGATCATTCGCAATTTCGAAGCCGCCAACGCCGACGCCTTGACCGCCTATGACGGTGAGGAGGCCGAAACCTATGCGGGGCTCAAACTGGCGGGGCTGCGGGACGCGCCGGTGCATCTGGGCGTGTATTGCGACGAGGCGACCGAGATGGGGGCCGGGCTTGGGCGGCGGACGATGCCGGAAATGCTGGCGTATTCGGTGGTCGGCGCGGTCACCACGCTGTGGCTGGCGGCACGCGCACACGGCATCGGGCTGGGCTGGGTGTCGATCCTAGACCCGGTCGCCGCCGACCGCACCCTCGACGTGCCCGATACCTGGCGGCTGGTGGGATATTTATGCCTGGGCTATCCGGTCGAAGAACACACCGACCCGGAGCTCGCGCGCGCCGGTTGGCAAGCGCGTGGCGACGTGGATGATTTTATCTTTAAGCGCTAACCTGCTTGAAATTCTTGGGCCTAACCTGGCGGGTCGCGCCAATCACCAAGGTTCCACAGGCCGATCGCAATCGTGATTCCGGTCACCGTGACCCAAAAATCAAAGCCGAAAAACATAATCCACAACCAAGAATCATTGGCGCGCAGCATCAGCGACGTGATGCCGCCGATGTCCGCCCATAGAAATCCGGTCACAAAAATCAATGACAGTACGGTACCGAGCGCAGCACGTTTTATCAGGAATGAAAAAAACTTCCGGCGGCTTCGAATCAAATCGGGCAGCGCCGCGTTCATGCAGCGTCGGCATCCCCGCGCGGCGGATAATTGCGCGCGCGAATCATGTCCACAGCTTCCAACACATCGGCATGATGATGGCGATGAAACGGTGTGGTGTGAATGACGTTGGAATACAGGGTCATGTCGGGACGAATCAAAAACAAGCCCGGCTCGGCAAAATGGCGGGTCTCTTTTTCCTGAAACGCGTTCGAAATATACAGCCCCCAAGATCGCGCCTGATCAAGGCTGAGGCCATAGGCCACCGGCAGTTGATGCACACCCCACTCGGCCACCGTCTTTTCGGCCCGGTCTTGCGGATCGGTCGAGATCGCGATCACGCCGCAACCCCGCTCGGCATAGCGTGCGACCTTGTGATCGATATCCAAAAGTTGCGATTTGCAGCGCGGGCAGTGGTAGCCGCGATAGACCTCGACCACCGTAAATGTTTCAGGTGTTTGTTCAGACAGCGTCCAGGTGCCGCCACCGACCAACGGCAACGATAAATCTGGCACGGGCTTTCCGGGCATCAGACGAGACATGTATTCCTCCGAACCGCGCCGATCTTTACTGGGTCAGAAAACGTATCGGATGATTTATACGTCGGCGCTTTCTTCGATGATCGGCTTTCCGCCGAGCGACGTCAACATGTCGGCGACATCTTGCACCGCAGCATCGGCCTTGGCAGCGTCGACGGCACGGATCACGATGTTGGCGCCCGGCTGGCCGTTTCGGAAAAACGGGTACGAGCCGATCTCGGTATCCGGGTGGCGTGCCTGCAACTCCGTCAGCGGACCGCCGGCCTGGCCTTCGGGGACGTGCGAGCTGACGGTGCGGCTGATCATCGGCTGACCGCCGACCAAACGATGCCGAATCCCGCCGAACATCGCCTGCATGATGCGCGGCACACCCGGCAGCACAAACACGTTTTCAACCTGAAACCCCGGCGCTTTCGAGACCGGGTTTTCGATCAACGTCGCGCCTTCCGGCGTATTGGCCATCCTTAGCCGTGCTTCGGTCAATTCGCCTTCGGCGTAATAGGCCTGCAAGATCGCTTCGGCTTCAGGGTTGCGACCAAACGGCAGGCCAAACGCCTGGGCGATGCATTCCGACGTGATGTCGTCATGGGTCGGGCCGATGCCGCCTGTGGTAAAGACGTAGTCATACTGCACGCGCAAGGCATTGACGGCGCCGCAGATCGCGTCCGGCGTGTCGGCGACGACCCGAGCCTCGGTCAGGCGGATACCGAGCGCGTTCAACGCGTCGCCCAAGTACGCCATGTTGGCATCTTTGGTGCGCCCGGACAGGATTTCATTGCCGATGATAACCAGCGCGGCGGTGACGGTTTTGGGGGTACTATCTGACATTGGGTAACTATGCAGGCGGCAAGCGCGCTGTCAAAGCCTGCAATTAACGCGTGCGGCAGAATCGGTTCGGGCGGTATAGGTTGCCCCATACCGCCCGTTCCGCGTCGCGCGCCGCAGGGCCGGAGGAGGTCCCCCGGACGCGACGCAGTGCAGAAGATTAGCTTTGGATCTGCCAATCCCCATCGGGCATCCGGCATGCGGTGCCGTAGCCGACCTGTGGATCGCCACCGACGATTACTTCTGTCTGATATTCGCGGCAGTACGCCCCAGTTTGGGCCTGTACCCCTTCGCGGGTCGGCGTCACAGTGCCGTGATTGCCGGTTTTCGGGTTCGACCATGCGATGGGTTGGCCGATCGGAGCTTGGGTCGCCGTTTGCTGCGCACGCTGTGCATAAACCGTGTCCGCACGGTCCAGCGACTGTCCGACTGAATTGCCGAGTAGGCCGCCGAACACGGCACCAGCCGCCGTGGCCGCCAGTTGCCCTTTACCCTTACCGAATTTCGAGCCTGCATAACCGCCGGCGCCTGCACCCAGCACCGAGCCAACTATCTGCTTGGTGCCTTGGTCGGTGACGCACGCGCTCAGGGTGCCCAAGCTTAAGGCGGCGAGCATCATCGTGACGATCACGCGCTTAAAGCTGCGTTTCGGCTTTTCGGTGCCCGGCATGGTCTCAGAAATCATCAATGGGTTGTTCATAAGTTCGTCCTCCTGTTTACGGTGCTGCGGCTTGGTGCAGCGACATGAAGAAACCTTAAATGAGCTTGTTTTTAATGTCAATTTTATATACAAAAATAAGTGTAGCAAATTGTATCAGATAATTTATCCATATTTATGAATGCGTTACCGCTGGACGTCGCGCAAATCAAAGACTATATAATTAATGTCACTTCTAATGGTACTTGTTCAAAAGGTCTCTGCCGCGATGCCCTTCCGCTATACCGACACCGACCGCCATGCCTATCTCGGGTTTTTGGACCAGATGGGCATAAAGTGGGTCGAGCTGTTCGCCGGCGATACAGCATTCTATTCCGCTGCCTATTGGGACCTTTTGACGTTCCTGTGGCGCAACCCCGACCCGGTGCGCAAAACCGATGCGCAGGCCTCGATCACCGGCATCAAAAGCCCTTTGACCGCCGCCAAGTATGTGGAAACCGCGATCAAACGCGGCCTGATCATCGAAAAGCCGAACCCGACGGATGCGCGCTCGAAACTGCTGGCCTTATCGCCAGCGCTCCGCGCGCAGTTGGACGGGTTTTTTGATGACGCCGTGGCGGCAATGTGCAAAACGGCGGCGGATATCGGTAGCTAATTCATCCTTCGAGACGCTCGCTGCGCTCGCTCCTCAGGATGAGTTTTTTTTGCAGGTTAAACGCCCTCATCCTGAGGAGCGGCTTAAGCCGCGTCTCGAAGGATGACCTCCCGCCTACAAAAAGTCTCTCAACAACGCCACCAACGGCACATCAGCCGGTGGCATGGGATAGTCACTAAGCCGCATCGGCATCACCCATTTTAGACGCTGGCCTTCCCGAGGTTCCGGCTGACCGCGCCACATGCGACATAGATACAGCGGCATCAGCAAATGAAAATCGTCATAGGCGTGGCTGGCGAAAGTGAACGGCGCCAAGCACGTCTCGGTAATATCGATGCCGAGTTCTTCTTTCAGCTCACGCACCAGCGCAGATTCCGGCAACTCGCCGGGATTGACCTTGCCGCCCGGAAACTCCCAAAGGCCGGCCATGGATTTGCCCTCGGGCCGCTCGGCGATCAGCACACGCCCATCGGCATCAATGATCGCCGCCGCCGCGACCAGGACCGTTGGCAGATCGCGGCCCCGCCCCGCGAAAGGCGCATCCCAGCAGCCGCTCGGCGCGTCAGGACCGGTAGTCGGCATTGATCGAAATGTAGCCGTGTGTGAGATCACAGGTCCAAACCACGGCATCGCCCTCGCCCAGGTTCAGATCGACCTCAATATCAATCTCGGCGCCTTTCATGTGGGCGGCAACGGGGGCTTCGTCGAAGCCTGCAACCGCCGCGCCATCCTTGGCAACATCGACACCGCCGATGCGGATCGCCAGCTTATCGCGCTCGGCACGCTCGCCGGCTTTGCCAACGGCCATCACGATCCGGCCCCAATTGGCGTCTTCGCCGGCAATCGCGGTTTTGACCAACGGCGAATTGGCGATGGCGAGCGCGATCCGTTTTGCCGCCGCATCATGCTCGGCGCCACTCACGGCGACGGTGATAAATTTCGTCGCCCCTTCCCCGTCACGCACAACCTGCTGCGCAAGATCAACACACAAATCCATCAGGGCATCTCGAAAATCCGCAAGCTCGGGCGCTTCGGCGTCATCGACCATCGTATTCCCCGCCGCCCCGGTGGCAAACGCCATCACGGTGTCACTGGTCGACGTGTCGCTATCAACGGTGGTGCGATTAAAGCTGACCTCAGTCGCCGCAGTCAGGCAGGTTTGAAACACATCTGCCGGCAGCGCTGCATCGGTGGCGATGAACGACAGCATGGTCGCCATATCCGGCGCGATCATGCCGGACCCTTTGGCGATCCCGTTGATGGTCACCGGCGTGCCCGCGATCTCGGCACTGCGCGTCGCCCCCTTCGGAAAAGTATCGGTGGTCATGATCGCGGCGGCGGCATCAGCCCACGCATCCGCCTTCAGCGCGCCTGCCATCGCGGCAATGTGCGGGGTGATTTTAGCGGCAGGTAGCACTTCCCCGATGACGCCGGTCGATGCGGCGAAAACCCGGCTCGGGCGGCACGTCAGCGCGTCGGCGACAGCAACCACAACCTCTTCACATGCCGCCGCCCCGGCCTCACCGGTGAACGCGTTGGCGTTGCCCGCATTGACCACAACTGCCCGCGCTTCGCCGCCCAGCAAATGCTGACGGCACCAATCAACCGGTGCAGACGGGCACAACGATTTGGTAAACACGCCCGCCGCCACGGTGCCAGGCTGGAAGGCCATCAACAACAAGTCCGGACGATCTTTATACTTGATAGCCGCATTGGTCGCCGCCATCTCAACGCCGGAAATCGGCGGCAGACCGGGGAACGTCTCAGGCGCCAGCGGCGAGCGTGCGATCATATTATCGGTCCATCAATTCACTTTTTTACCGTCGAGACCAAACCGCTCGATCTCGGCTTTGCTGCGCAGGCCGTCCACATATTGTGAGCCCGCTTCTTCGGCAGCTTCGGCACGCAATTCTTCAAGGCTTTCCTCGAAGGTCTTCGGCTTTGCTTGCCGGCGCTCTTCAACCTTGATCACGTGATAGCCGAACTGAGTTTTCACCGGCGCCGATGAATAGCTGCCGGCGTCCATCGCAAATGCTGCCGTTTCGAATTCAGGCACCATCTGCCCTTTGCCGAAATAGCCGAGCTCGCCGCCACGCGGTCCCGACGGGCCAGTGGATTTTTCTTTTGCCAGCTCGGCGAAATCCGCGCCGCCATCCAATGCTTTGATGACGTCAACAGCTTCAGCTTCGGTTTTCAGCAAGATGTGGCGCGCATGGATTTCCATTTCCACCTCGGCAGCCTGCGCTTTGAAGCGAGCACGGAGCTTATCTTCGGCGACCGCCTCTTCGATGATCTGACGGATCGTGTAGCGCTCCAGCAACTGTTCGGATATTTGATCCAGGCGCTCTTTATAGCCCGGCTCTTTATGCAAACCGCGCGCCCGCGCATCGATGGCAACCAGCTTGGAATCGATCAGGCTAGTCAGCAACAGCGGAAACATCTGCTCGAACGGCGCATTCTGATATTGCGCCGGCAAGTTTGCGAAGGCGTTGTCCAAGTCGGCGCGGGTTATCTTGTCGCCATTGACGATGGCCAGCACGGTGGGCTCTTCGGCAAAAGCCGGCTGGCTCAAGGTCACCAATGCCATCGCAGCGGCGCCAAAAATAGAAGCTCTTAAAGTCATGCGTCTCTCCAGGTTATGTTGGCCCGAATATGCCGACCCAACGCGTTGCCAGGATTAAAAGCACACCGAAGCCAGCATAAGCAAGGACAGCCGAAGTGCGGCGCATAAACAATTTTTTACAAATTTGAAACCAAACAGCGCCGATTCGCCATCAAGCTGTCAGCTTTGACGGAAATAATTGCCGTTAACACCGCAATCCCCTGAGCAGGCGGCATCGGTGCGCCGCGGTCGTCTTAGCCCTCACTTTGCACAACGTCAGCGCTTTTTCTTGCAACAACGCTGCTTGGGCGGCATGTTGCGGTGCGAAATTCAGACGTTTTTGTGAGAACGTTTGCACGTGCACTTTTGGGGAGAACGGCCTTGAGCTTCACCATCGTCAATCCGGCACCAGCACGCCTCAATCGCTCTGAACTGGCGGTCCCGGGCTCGAGCACGAAATTCCTGCAAAAGGCCGCCGAAAGTGCCGCCGACATGGTGTTTCTTGACCTCGAAGATGCGGTTGCACCCGACGACAAGGAAAAAGCGCGCAAGAACATCATCGAAGCGCTGAACGACCTGGATTGGTCTTCGAAGACCGTATCGGTGCGGATCAACGGCCTGGATACGCACTATTGCTATCGCGACGTCATCGATATCGTCGAACAAGCCGGCAACAAGCTGGATCTGATCATGATCCCGAAAGCGGGCACGGCGGCGGATATTTACGCCATCGACATGTTGGTGACGCAAATCGAAGCGGCCAAAGGCTTCAAAACAAAAATCGGCTTTGAAATGATCATCGAGACCGCGCTCGGCATGCAGAATGTGCACGAAATCGCCGCAGCGTCGCCCAGAAACGAATCCCTGCATTTCGGCGTCGCAGATTATGCCGCATCAACCAAGGCGCGCACCACCAACATCGGGGGGCCGAACCCGGATTATGTGGTGCTAACCGACCCGCTTGAAGATCAAGACGGCGCCCGGCTCGAACACTGGGGCGACATGTGGCACTACGCCATCGCGCGCATGGTGGTCGCCGCCCGCGCTAACGGTTTGCGGCCGATCGATGGCCCGTTCGGCGACATCAAAGACGGTGACGGCTATGCCGCACAAGCACGTCGCGCCGCCGTGTTGGGCTGCGAGGGCAAATGGGCCATCCACCCAAGCCAGATCGACCTCGCCAACGACGTCTTCAGCCCGTCTGAAAAAGCCATCGCACAAGCGCAAGCGATCTTGGACGCCATGGAAGAAGCCCAAAAGCAGGGCCGGGGTGCGGTGACCCTCGACGGCAAACTGATCGACATCGCGTCCATCAAACAAGCCCGCGTTTTGGTCGATACCGCCGCACAAATTGCCGGGAACTGATCAAAGCAGTTTAGAATCGTTCGACCTTTACGTAACGTGGATGCGGTCCGGCAATGCAGTCTCGCCAAACCGCCCCCAAAGATGGTAAGCACTTAGCCATGCAGGCATATTTAGACTTCGAAAAGCCGATTGCCGATCTTGAGAGCAAGATCGAGGAACTTCGCCATCTGTCGAGTGAGGGCGAGGTCAATATCGTTGACGAGGTCAGCAGACTGCAAAGCAAGGTGCAACGGCTGCTCACGCAGACCTACAACAAGCTGACGCCTTGGCAGAAGGCACAAGTTGCCCGGCATCAAAACCGGCCGCATGCATTATCCTACATCGAAGGCATGATCGACGATTTCACGCCGCTGGCCGGCGACCGTGCATTTGCCGAAGACACCGCGATTGTCGGTGGTCTTGGGCGTTTTCGCGGGCGCTCGGTGGTGATCATCGGCACCGAAAAAGGTAGCAATACGGAAACCCGCATTCGCCATAACTTCGGCATGGCGCGGCCTGAGGGATACCGCAAGGCGCAGCGCCTGATGGAATTGGCCGACCGTTTCAGCCTGCCGCTGATCACGCTGGTCGACACACCGGGCGCGTACCCGGGCGTCGATGCCGAAGCGCGCGGCCAGGCCGAAGCCATCGCACGCTCAATCGAGACCTGCATTAAAGTCCGCGCACCGTTCGTCAGCGTCGTCATCGGCGAAGGCGGCTCAGGCGGCGCCATCGCGCTGGCCGTCGCCGACCGGGTGTTGATGCTGGAACATGCGATCTATTCGGTAATTTCGCCCGAGGGCTGCGCGTCTATTTTGTGGCGCAACCAAGACAAAGCCGCCGACGCCGCCGAGGCGCTAAAGCTGACCTCCGGCGATTTGTTCAAGCTCGCCGTGATCGACGGCATCGTTTCCGAGCCTCTGGGCGGCGCCCACCGCGAACCGGACGTGGCGATCAACAAAGTCGCCGAAGTGATCGAGAAGTCTCTGAACGAGTTGGCATCAATCCCGCTCGACGCGCTGATCCAACAACGCCGCGCCAAATTCCTAGCGATGGGCCAAAAAGGCCTGGGCTGAGCGCTCTATCACTGACACCAACAAATCTGAACAGGGGGCGCCTTACGCCTTCCCCTGCGCCTTGCCGTGGCAGTGTTTGAACTTGCTGCCTGAGCCGCATGGGCATGGCGCGTTGCGCGGGACGCGGCCCCAGGTATCCGGGTTGTTGGGGTCGATGTCGCCGGCGGCTTGGCGATTTGTGATGGGGGTGGGTCCGGCGGGCGTGTCTGCAGCTAACGCGTCGCCGGACTGAATGGCCGGGTCCGAGCGGGTTTCATGCATTTCCTGGGCCGGACGTTCAAACGCCTCGGGCGCCGGCTGCTCTTGGAACTGCACTTGTGCTAACACCGTGGTCACGCGGTCGCGCAGACCTTCCAGCATTTCTTCGAACAAATCAAAGGCTTCGCGCTTATATTCATTGAGCGGGTCGCGCTGCGCATACGCACGAAGGCCGATGCCTTGGCGCAAGTGATCGAGCGTCAAAAGATGCTCTTTCCAATTTTGGTCAAGCAGCTGTAACAGCAGGCTTTTTTCGACCATACGCATGACGTCCGGGCCAACCTGGGCCGCTTTTTCAGCCATTTTACGGTTGGTAATATCCAACAAACGCTCGCGGATTTCCTGATCGGCGATGCCCTCTTCTTTGGCCCAATCGTGTACCGGCAGATCAAGGCCGAACACGCGCCGCACTTCTTCGTGCAGCAGGTCCACATTCCACTGATCAGCATAGGCTTTTTCAGGGATCGCTCCGGCAACCATGTCGTTGACCACTTGCTCGCGCATATCGACGATGTCATCTGCGACGTTTTCGGCGGCCATCAGATCGCGGCGCTGCTCATAAATCACCTTGCGCTGATCGTTCATCACGTCATCGAATTTGAGCAGGTTCTTACGAATTTCGAAGTTCCGGCCTTCGACCTTCGACTGCGCCTTTTCGAGCGCCTTGTTGACCCACGGATGAACAATCGCCTCACCTTCTTGCAGGCCGAGTTTTTGCAGCATGCCGTCGATCCGCTCGGACCCGAAAATCCGCATCAAGTCGTCTTTAAGCGACAGGTAAAATTTCGACGTACCCGGATCGCCTTGGCGACCGGCACGGCCGCGTAACTGGTTGTCGATGCGCCGGCTTTCGTGGCGCTCGGTACCAAGCACGAACAGGCCGCCGGCTTCCAAAACGATGTCCCGGTCGCGCTGAATCTCTTCGCGGAGTGCGGCGGCTTTTTTCTCGTAAGCCGGCGAGCCGATTTCGTCGTCGACTTCTTTATCCAAACGCATTTCCAAGTTGCCGCCCAACTGAATGTCAGTACCACGGCCGGCCATGTTGGTGGCGATGGTCACGCCGCCCGGCCGACCGGCCTGGGCGATGATGTAGGCTTCCTGTTCGTGATAGCGGGCGTTCAAAACGTTGTGCGGGATATTTGCTTTCTTCAGCGCAGCCGCCAACGCTTCGGACTTTTCAATCGACACGGTACCAACCAGCACAGGTTGCTTGCGCGCATAGCAATCTTGAATTTGTTCCGCGATGGCGGCGTATTTTTCTTCGACGGTGCGATACACCTCGTCGTCGTAGTCCTTACGCGAGATTGGCACGTTGGTCGGAATCTCGACCACGTCCAAGCCGTAAATCTCGCCGAATTCGCCGGCTTCCGTCATCGCCGTGCCGGTCATGCCGGCCAACTTCGGATACAGGCGGAAATAGTTCTGGAAGGTGATCGAGGCTAGGGTTTGATTCTCGTTTTGGATTTTGACGTTTTCTTTCGCTTCTAACGCTTGGTGCAACCCTTCGGAGAAACGCCGGCCTTCCATCATACGACCAGTGAATTCGTCGATGATGATCACCGCGTCGTCTTTGACGATGTAGTCGACGTCCCGCTCGAACAGCACGTGTGCACGGAGCGCTTGGTTGGCATGATGCACCAACGACACGTTCTGCAAATCGTACAGTGAGCCCTCTTCGAGCAGCCCGGCAGCGGCCATCAGGCCTTCCATCTTTTCCATACCGGCTTCGGTGTACGATGCCGCACGCGCTTTTTCGTCTTTTTCATAATCGTCTTCGTCGATATCCGGAATCAGCGCGTTGACGGACGAGTACAACTCGCCCAAATCTTCGGTCGGGCCGGAAATGATCAGCGGCGTGCGCGCTTCGTCGATCAAGATGCTGTCGACCTCATCAACGATGGCGAAATTGAAAGGCCGCTGTACCATCTCTTCGAGGCTGAATTTCATGTTGTCGCGCAGATAATCGAAGCCGAGTTCGTTGTTGGTGGCATACGTCACGTCGCAGGCATAAGCTTCACGGCGCTCGTCATCGCTGAGGCCATGCTTGATGACGCCGACGGTGAGGCCCAAGAACCGATACACCTGGCCCATCCACTCGGCATCGCGGGCAGCCAGATAATCGTTGACCGTGACCACGTGCACGCCCAGCCCTTCAAGCGCGTTCAGGTATACCGCCAACGTGGCGACCAAGGTTTTACCCTCACCCGTCTTCATTTCCGAAATCATACCTCGGTGCAACACCGTGCCGCCCATCATCTGCACGTCGAAGTGGCGCTGGCCCAGGGACCGCTTTGCAGCTTCGCGCACAGTGGCAAAAGCGTCGTTGAGCAGGTCGTCCAGGCTTTCACCGTTGGCGATACGGCCACGCAACCAGTCGGTACGGGCTTTTAGTTCATCGTCACTGAGACCCTCGACATCGGGCTCCAGCGCATTGATGGCGTCAACAGTGCTGTGCAGCGTTTTAATAAAGCGATCATTGGACGAGCCGAACAGGCGTTTGGCGAGATTTTGCAGCATGCGAGGCTCCGGACGCGCGAGGCGAAAAGGTAAACCGGGCCGCGCGCTCAGCGGCCCTTAGATGGTCTGCGAAAGAGATAGAGTCCTTGCCCCACACTGTCAACGCGGGCGCACATGTTTGTTACCGTGAGCAGGCGTCGGGGAGGTCCCGGATAAGCCCTGCGAGCTTTCCGGGATGACGAATAATTGACATCGTCATCCTGGACGCCGGAGACGATCCGGGACCTCCCCCTACATATGCGCCAACGGGTGACTGGTCTCGACCAGGGCGCGGAGGCGTTCTTCGAGAACGTGGGTGTAGATTTGCGTCGTCGAGATATCGGCGTGGCCCAGCATCTGTTGTAATGTGCGCAAATCAGCGCCGTGCGCCAACAGGTGCGAGGCGAAGGAGTGGCGCAGCACGTGGGGCGAAACGCGGCGACGGTCGAGGCCGGCTTCAACCGCTAAATCTTTGACGATCTGGCCGAAGCGTGCCCGGGTCAGATGTCCCTCCCGGGCCCTTGATGCGAACAGAAACTTATTGCTGCGGACCTGCGTACGGCCTTTCGGTAAAAAACTGTCGCGGATTTCCAGGTAGTTGCGCACGGCATCCTGCGCCGGCTCACCCAACGGTACCATGCGCTCTTTGCCGCCCTTGCCGGTCACCGTCAGCACCGGACTTTCGCGAATAAACGCCGACAACGGCAACGTCACCAATTCACTGACCCGAAGACCGGTGGCATAAAGGATTTCCATCAACGCCTGCACGCGTAGGCCATCTGCGCCCGGGCGGCGTTGAGCAGCATCCAACAATGCCTCGACTTCGGCTTCTGATAAATACTTAGGCAGGCGTTGGCCGAGCTTCGGACCGTCCATGCCCGCGGTGGGGTCGTCTTCGCGAAACCCCATATCCAAGGTAAATCGGTAAAACCGTTTCAGCGCAGATAAGCGCCGGGCGGCGGTCGCAGCGGCCAAGCCTTTTTCATCCAGCGTTTTCAGATAAGCGCGGACTTGATCGGCGGACGCACGCTCGGGCGCAGTTTGGCGGCGCCCGGCGAAGCGTGCGAATTCGGTCAGATCACGACGATAAGCCGCGAGCGTGTTCATCGACGCGTTGCGGCTCGAACGCATCATATTCAAAAAATTGTCGATCCACGGATAGCTCAGTGGGTTCGGCTCGGCCATACCCCGTCCCTATCTAGGTTTAAAGCCCGCAATTTTAAAGTCCGGCAGCGAGCGCAGTTTCAACCGCCAGCCTGCGCGCGGCACCATCCAGACCCAAGGTTTTCAAGGCCGTGATCGCTTCGAACACCACAGCCAAGCCTTGCGTGCCAGGGCCACCTGCGCCCATCGCTTGCAGCACCAAGATCGCCGGCACGGCGACACCGGGTGGGATATCGCTCTCAGCGCGGGACATCGCGACACTGGTCACTTGGCCTAGGCCGGCTGTGCCCATGACACCCATCTGCGTGCGGGGTTCGGCGACAATGGCCTGCATGCTTTGACGCAATCGGAACCATACACTCAACGCCGGCAATTTTTGCGGATACATACCCACGCTCGGAATGCCATCCCATGCGTCGGCTGGCACCGGCTCACCCAAGGCCATCATAAGGCCGTTCAAAAGTTCGCGGCGACTGACGCTTTCGGGTGTGTCTTCAAGGCTATTTTTCCAAGCTTCAAGTAAATCTGAGACCTCGACACGACGATCTCCTGCCCCCATGAGGCGTGCCAGCGGTGCGATCCGATCAAGGGCCACGCGATTTTCTTCACGAACCTGTGCGCTGGCCCGCAGCAACGCCAGCCAGCGGTTGGTGCCGACGGGATCGCCCAGCGTCAGGAATGCCCGAACGCCACGCAACGCAAACCAAACCATTTCCGGACTCGGTGGCAGGCGGTCGATCAGCGGGCGAAACGCCATCACTGCCGGTAAGAAACGGTTATCTTCGCGGGCCACATCAAACGCGGTCGCAATGATTTCGGCCCGAGCGGTCGGAATGTTTTGCTTGGCGGCGGCTTGATACAACAACGCGCGAGCCGCAGCACCACCAATGTCGTTGGCACGGCTCAGCGCATTCTGACGGTCCGCATCCGTATACGGGACCTCGGTATAAAGCCGACGCAGTTCCAACGGATTGAGCGCGCCCATCGCCACGGCACGCTCCGCAGCTTCAATGCGGCTGCCCAGCACCAAATTGGGGGCCAGTGCTGCGCCATGCAAAACCAGCGGGTCGTCGCTATTGACGATATCAACGGGCAGCGGCGACTTCGCCGCGCGGCTCAACACCAAGTGAATAGGTTTTGGGTCTTTGATGGTGTCCAACGTCACCGCGTTGCCGGTCAGCAGAGAATCAGTCAGCAGCGCCATCGCCGGATCGTCGCCGCCGACTTCACGCAGCAACGACAGGCCCAGGTTCACACTCTCGGCCTTTTTATCGAGGGCATCGCAATAAACCAGCAAGCGCTGCCAAAAGTCATCAAGCGCACGGGCTTGGTTGTTCCGCGCCAAGCCGCATGCACGCGCATTGTTAAAACTGAGCAGGCTCAGCATAGCATCGACCGCGTCTAATTCGACCGGACGGTCCTGGCTGGGCGATACCGAAAGCATCAGGCGTGCACCCTCGACATCGCCTAAGCGCAGCAATGCTTGGGCACGGGCCGCCAACAAGCTGGGTGCGTCTTCGCTGGCCGTGATCGGCGCAGTGGCCCGACTTAACAGCAAACGCGCGGCGACATCGCGAAGCGCCATGTAACCGGTTTGGCTCGGGATCGCATTCACATAGTCGACAGCCGCTTTACGTGACACACCTTGCCACATTTTTGCACCCAATCCACCGTCTCTACGCGCGTAGGCGCCGACCGATTCGCTGTCGATGGCACCGACGCCTTCGACCTCAATACCGGATTTTGTCGACTGAGCGGCGGTCGGGCGACTCATGCGTGCCGACGGCAATTGCTGCGGCATGTTTTCTTTCGGCACATCTTGAGCGCCCCCAGGTGACACCAAGCGGCGGGGTGCGGATACCGGCTGTTGCAGTGCCGTGTCAGCCTCGGGCGTGGCGAACTCGGCAGGCGGTGGGGCCAGCGGCGTTGGTGCGTATACCGTTTGCGCCTGAGCTGCCCCTGAAAGAATCAGCGCTGACAACGCCAAGCCCCAAGCTGAGCGGGGTTTAGCGCGGAAACTGATCATCCGGCAGGACCTTTTCAACATTGCTGACCGGCGCCGGAATTTCCCAGGTCGCCAAGAACGCGCCACCGCCGGCAACGGCGACGAGCAACACCAGAAGTACAAAAACCGTCAACTTTCCCATAAAATCACGCTATCCGTTCGATTGTTCTAGGCACGTGCCGCACCCTCCAGAGGCATACGGCGTTTACGCGTCAGCAATTGATGCTCACGCATGAGTGTGTCATTTTTTTGGCCCCTGCAAATACATTGATCATTAAAATGTTAATTGCAGGGGCTAAAAAATCGGCTACCTGAAGTGTATCGGCGGCGCTGCACGCTTTCAACGGCTGCCAAAGACAGCATATGATGAGCGACTTGAGAAAAACACCTAGGAGTTAAACGCACAAATGGCGACGACGCCGACACCAGACACCGAATCAACGACGCCGCCGACGCATAAGCCGCTCGCGCGCTCGGTAGTGCTCGTCGGCTTGATGGGCGCCGGGAAGTCGTGCGTCGGGCGCAGTCTCGCAGACATCTTAGGCGTGACGTTTGTTGATTCCGATCTTGAAATTGAAAAAGCCGCCGGCTGCGGTGTCACGGACATCTTCGACGTTTATGGTGAGCCCGCGTTTCGCGACTGTGAACGCCGGGTGCTGCGGCGTATTTTGAACGACGCGCCGAGCGTGATTGCGACCGGCGGCGGCGCCTTTATGGACGGCGAGACACGCGACGCCATCAAGGCGTTGTCGACTTCGGTTTGGCTCAAGGCCGACCCGGAAATCCTGTATAAGCGCACCAAACGCTCCACGCACCGCCCGCTGCTGCAGACCGAAGATCCTCTCCGCACACTGAAAAAACTGGCAGAAGTCCGCTATCCGGTCTATGCCGAGGCCGATATCACCATCGAGACCGGCGACGAAGGCCTAGAGGCCACCGTACGCGCGGTCACCGCGCGATTAGAAACCGCCGCCACCTTCGCGGATACATGAGCACCTTATGACCGACCCCGCCGTTTCCGGCCCCACGCATAACGACGAGTCTCAGAATTCATTGCCGCTGGCCACGTTGAACGTGGCGCTCGGGGATCGCAGCTATGACATCTTCATCGGTGACGGCGCGATCCGGCAGGCAGGGGATTTGATGAGAGATGTCCTAGCCTCGCCCAACACCGTCATCGTCACAGACGAAAACGTCGCCCCGCATTGGTTGGCGCCGCTAGAGGCATCGCTTAATGCCGCGGGCATCGCGCATCGCGCAATGATCCTGCCGCCGGGCGAGCACACCAAAAGCCTCAAATATCTTGATGAGCTGACCGACGGTTTGCTGCGCGACGGCATCGACCGCAAAACCACGCTGATCGCGCTGGGCGGTGGCGTGATCGGCGATTTGACCGGGTTCGCAGCCGCCGTGCTGTTACGCGGCATAGACTTCGTGCAGGTGCCGACGACGTTGTTGGCGCAAGTCGACAGTTCCGTCGGCGGCAAAACCGGCATCGACACCCGTTACGGCAAAAACTTGATCGGTGCATTCCACCAACCGAAAGTTGTGATCGCCGACACCCAGACCTTAGATACCTTGCCACGACGCGAGCTGCTGTGCGGCTATGCCGAGGTGGTGAAGTACGGCGTCATCAACGATCCCGCATTCTTCGATTGGCTGCGCGCCAACGCTGCTGCGTTGCTGGATGGCGACGGGGCGGTCCGGCGAGAAGCAGTACTGCGTTCGTGCACCAGCAAAGCCGAAATCGTCGCCGCCGATGAGCGGGAGTCCGGCGTGCGCGCGCTGTTGAATCTAGGCCACACTTTCGCCCACGCGCTCGAAGCGCAGGTCGGCTTTGAAGATAAGCTCAAACACGGCGAAGCGGTCGCCATCGGCATGGTGATGGCGCTGGATCTTTCAGCGCGCCTAAAAATGGGCGGCATCACGGCGCGGGATCGCTTGGTCGCACATTTGCAGGACGTCGGCCTGCCGACGAACATCAAAGCCCTACTGGGTGACAATTGGACGGCGGATGCTCTGCTCGACCACATGGGCCGCGACAAAAAGACCGAAGGCGGCAAACTGACGTTTATTTTGGCGGGCGACATCGGCCAGTCGGAAGTTGTCCGTGACGTGGACCCGGCTGCGGTAACACAGACGCTCAACGCCTTTATCGCGGCGGCACGCTGAGATATCCTCGCCACCCACGCCATTTTGACACACGACACGCACTAAAAGTCCCGCGTTGCAGGGCACACAGAAGGATAAGTTGATGATTGAAATCGGCCTCGCGATCTTTGTATTGCTTGTGCTGTCCGGCTTTTTTTCAGGCGCGGAAACGGCGCTGACGGCGGCTTCTAAGCACGTCATGCACCAGCTTGAACAAAGCGGCGACAAGCGGGCTGGAATCGTCAACGCCCTGCACGAAGACAAAGAACGCCTGATCGGCGCGATTTTGCTCGGCAACAACTTGGTCAACATCTTGGCGTCTGCGCTGGCGACCAGCCTTCTGATCAAACTGTTCGGCGACAACGGTGTGGTTTACGCGACCATCGCAATGACTTTATTGGTGCTGATTTTCTCGGAAATTCTGCCCAAGACCTATGCCATTCGTAACGCCAACAGCATGGCGCTTGCCGTGGCACCAATCATTAAGCCGATCATTTCGATCTTTGCGCCAGTGACACTCGGCATCAATGCCATCGTGCGCCAGTTGCTGCGCATGCTCGGCGCCGGCAAAAGCGCCGACGAAAGCCGAGAAGCCGCCGAAGAAGAACTGCGCGGCGCGATTGAGCTGCACGACGGCGACGAGCCGGCGGTGAAGCAAGAACGCGATATGCTGCGGTCCGTGCTCGAACTCACTGAAGTGCAGGTCGAAGAAATCATGACGCACCGCCGCAATGTGGTCGCGGTCGACGCCAATTTGCCGGCCGACGAGATTGTGCGCCAAGTGCTGGAAAGCCCTTACACTCGAATTCCGCTGTGGCGCGACGACAGCGACAACATCGTTGGCGTTTTACACGCGAAGGCGCTGCTGCGTGAATTGATGCGCCTGAAGGGGGAAACCACAGAACTCGACATCATGAGCATCACCGCTGAGCCTTGGTTTATCCCCGAACAAACCATGCTGCTGGACCAGTTGCAGGCGTTCCGGGATCGACGCGAACATTTTGCGCTGGTCGTCGACGAGTACGGCTCCAACATGGGCGTTGTGACGCTCGAAGACATCATCGAAGAAATCGTCGGTGACATTGACGACGAGCACGACGTGCAGGTGGTCGGCGTGACGTCACAAGCCGACGGCAGCTATTTGGTTGAAGGTTCGGTGACGCTCCGCGATCTCAACCGTGAGTACGAATGGGACCTCCCGGATGAAGAAGCCGCGACCATTGCAGGCCTGGTCTTGCACGAATCTCGGCGCATCCCCGAAGTCGGACAAAGCTTCATGTTTCACGCCTTTCGTTTCGATATCGTCGGCCGTCAACGCAACCAAATCACCCGGATCCGCGTAACCCCTCCGGCTGATGAGAATGCAGTCCCCGTCGAGCCCGACGAGAGCTAAGGCGCTTTCTTCTTCATTTGCAGTGCCGAGTGGCGTAGAGTTCTTAGGTGAGATGGTCGAAGTTGCGCGAAACGACGTGACGGGCCCGGCCTAGGAGGCAAAGCATGCAACGCAATATTATTCCCGATATCGTGCAGCCGACAGACGTCGCCTGTGCAACCCTAGACGAAACCATCGGTCATGCCGCCGCCGCCATGCGCGAGCGTAAAATCGCCGCACTGGTGATTAACGACAGCGACGGCAAACTCAGCGGCATCGTTACTGAACGCGACATCGTGTTTCGGGCCGTCGCCGTCGGCATGGACCCAACAACCGCAAAAATCAGTGACATCATGACACCAAACCCGGACACCCTGGCGCCCGGTGATAGTGCAGCGGATGCGCTTGAGTTGATGCAGACTCGTGGTTATCGCCACCTGCCAGTGGTCCTAGACGGCAAATGCATTGCCATCGTGTCGATCCGCGATCTGTTCAAGTCGGTCAAAGAATCTCTCGAAGACAGCATCCGCGAGACCGAGGCTTTTGTGTTCGGCGACCGCTACGGGGCGTAAACAAGACGCGCGCAGATGGGTTGGGCGCCTTTTGACACGGATATTGCCATCCCCTCGGCAATGCCTTAAGTCGCGTCGATGAGGCGTGCACCACAACAAGATAACGCAAGTTTGGGCATCACGTTGGTGGTGTCGGCGATGTTTATTTTCGCCACCCAAGACGCCATCACCAAACTTTTAGCCGACAGTTTCGACGTGCCACAAATTTTGCTGGTCCGGTTTGCGTTCTATGCGGTGTTTGCTATCGCTTATTCCACCCGCAAAAAGCCGTTACGCCAGATTTTGAAAAGCGAAGTGCCGTTGCTTCAAATCTGTCGCTCCCTACTGATCTTGGTCGAGATCGGCCTGTTTATTGTCACCATTCGTTTTCTCAGCCTTGCCGAAATCCATGCCCTTCTCGCGACGTTCCCGCTGATGGTCACCGCGATAGCGGCAGTGTTCTTGCGCGAGCCCGTCGGCATTCGTCGCTGGGCCGCCGTGGCGGCTGGGTTCATCGGCGTGTTGGTGATCCTGCGACCGGGTGTAGCTGCATTGCAGCCGGGTGCCCTTTTGGCGCTGCTGACCGCCTTCATGTTTGCAGGCTACAACGTCATGACGCGTTTGGTCGCCCGCCACGACGACGGCGAAACCTCAACCGTCTATATGGCGCTGATCGGCGTCGTCGTGATGGCCTTCATCGGCCCGTTTTATTGGCGGGGCCCGACGATGGAAGAATGGTTTTGGCTGGCGTGCCTATCGTGCACGGCGACCGCCGGACATTTTCTATTGATCAAAGCCTTAGAAGCCGCCCCCGCATCGACGCTGCAACCGTTCAACTACACGCTGTTGGTGTTCGCCAGCGTGATCGGTTATTTGGTATTCGGCAACCTGCCGGACGTCTGGACCGTCATCGGTGCCGCCATCGTGGTCTCAAGCGGCCTCTATACGATCTATCGCGAGCGCAAGCGTGCGGCGTAGAAAAGCCTGCCGGAAAATACGGACGGCGTTCAAGTCCAAAGGCCGAAAGTTAACAATCCAACATGTTTTAAGCGATTGTTATCGGGCCGACTGATCGCATCCGGGATAAGGTTCCTGTCAGTTTCATGTGCTGTTGTATCGGCCGATATATTTTCACTATTTCGAAATGAGCTAAATCAAATGCGTTTCATCGTCATATTGTTTTTTGCCCTTGTGACCCTCGGCTATGCTGAAAACACGTTTGCAGCAAATGAACCGGAAATCATTCAAAAGCGGGATATGAAATTCGGGGAATGGGCATCAGACATTAATTTTTCCGGCACCGTCGTTCTTAGTCCAGATGCCGATACCGCAACTGGCAGCGGCGGCGCCTTCTCATTCGGCGGCACGGTGAAGCGGGCGCGCTTTCAGATCGTCGGCAAGAAAAATACGGATGTATTCATCACGCTGCCGTCTTCGATCACCATACGTAAGGGATCAAGCGGTAACGTCATGACAATCGATAACTTTACGATGGATAAAACAAACCCCATTCGGTTAAACAATCAGGGCAAACGCACAATCAATATCGGCGGGACACTCCATATTTCCGTAAATCAAAAAAAAGGAAATTATAACGACGATAACATCTTCACGATCTACGCCGATTATTGATCAGCTAAATTAGATTCCAGATTTCCCACCCCACGGCCTAACTCGCAACCACATCCTTGAGCGCCTGTTCAGTGACATAAACCGTGCCGGTAAACGCCGCGATGGCGGCAGCATCGGACGGGCGCGTCACGTCGATGCGGTATACTGCTTTGCGCCGGGTGCGGGAAATCTCGGATGCCCGCGCTTCGATCACATCGGCTTCGCGCACTCCCGACAAATAGGCCATGTGTGCATCAATACCGACAGAAACCGTGTCGTGAGAATTGGACGCCAAACCAAACGCAGTGTCGGCCAACGCAAAAATCACACCGCCGTGCGCCCAATCCAAAAAATTGAGATGATCGGCCCGCACCGTCATGCCGACGCGCACCGCGCCCGGCGCCGCATCAATCACCGTGATACCGAGCGAAACCGCGTAGGCATCTTTTGCCAGCAGTGTTTCGACCTGTTGACGCGTTTCCGTACTGGCGGACGTCATGCGGCGATCAACGGCTGGCCAAAGCCCAATTCACGGCGCAGACAGGCGCACATCTCACCATGGGTCGCCCCGGCTTCAGCCGACGAGACCAAGCGCGCGAAAACGTTATCGCCTTCGGTCCCGCAGGCCCGTGCGAGCGCGTCCAACGCTTTGTCCACATCAGCGTTAGAACGGTCCGCCTTGAACTTTGCAAGCTTTGCCAACTGGGCTTGCATGGCTGCCGGGTCTGGACGCTCCAACGGGCGCACCGGGATCGCATCATCGTCATCTTGATAGCGATTGACGCCGACAATCGTGCGCTCGCCGCTTTCGACTTGGCGCTGGAAATCCATCGACGAGTCGCCGAGCTTTTCTTGCACCAAACCTTTGCGGACGGCCTCGAACATGCCGCCGTGCGATTCGATTTCGTCGAACGCGGCCATGATCTTCTCTTCCATCTGGTCGGTCAGCGCTTCGACGTAATAGGACCCGCCGAGCGGATCGATAACATCGGTGAGACCCGCTTCTTCGCGCAAAATATTTTGCGTCTGAATGGCAATCTTTGCCGCCGCTTCGGTCGGCGTCGACAGCACTTCATCATAGGCATCGGTATGCATCGACTGCAGCCCACCCAAAATTCCGGCCATCGCCTGCGCCGTGGTCCGGGCGATGTTGTTCAAAGGCTGCTGGCGGGTTAGGTCGACACCCGACGTCTGCGCATGAAACTTAAACCGCCAGCAACGTGGATCTTTCGCCCCCAAGCGTTCTTTCGCCAGCCGCGCCCAGATGCGGCGCCCGGCCCGGAACTTGGCGATTTCCTCAAAGAAGCTGATCGAAATATCAAAAAAGAACGTGAAGCGCGGCAGGAACTGATCCACGTCGAGCCCGCGGCGCTGGCAGTCTTCGGCATACTGGATCGCCGACGCCAAGGTAAACGCCATCGCTTCAGCAGGCGTCGCGCCCGACTGCTGCATATGTTGGCCGACCACCGAGACCGGGTTCCACATCGGCAACCGTTCGTTGGCAAATTCCACGTGATCGATAAATACGCGCCTGGAACCTTCGAGCGCTAAACGGAAGAACATATGGTTGGCAACATAGTGCGAGATGTAATCGCTTTGGTTCGAGGTCCCGGAAATCCGATCCCACGACACATTCCGACGCTTTGCTGTGGCCAGCAAAAACGCCAACAATGTGAACGGCGACGGATCGTTCAGCGCAATCGACATATCGCCGATCGGCACGCCGGCCAGACACGTCTCCATGTCTTCGACGGTATTGATGGTGGTGCCGCAGGTGCCGACGATTTCGATATCCACCTCGTCGATGTCGTAGCCCCGATAGACGGAGTTACACGGAATCATGCTGAGCGCGGTGGCGCCCGAATCGACAATGCGGCGCATCCGCGCGTTGTAGTCTTCGGGCGTCGCCAGACCGATCAATTGGCGCTGCGTCCACGAACGGCCCCGGTGCATGGTCGGATAAATGCCCCGTGTGAACGGCGCGTCACCAGGAAAGCCCAAGTCCGGCAGATACGCATCCCCAGACCAGTCTTCGGGGGTGTACAGCGGCTTGACCTCAATCCCAGAACGATTGCGGCGCACCTTGTCGTTCGGCAATTGCTTGTCGTAGCCGTCTCGCCAGCGATCCCGGGCGGCTTCAAAATCTTGGCCCATATGGGTGTTCTTACGATCATCACTCATCAGACTTCTCCCAACTTGCGGCGGCGTTCGACGATGTGATCGGCGATGCCTTCAACGATATCGGTGCGCGAGCAGCCCGGGTGAAAGACCTGGGCGACGCCGCGTTCAAGTAGCATGCGCTCGTCTTCGTCGGGGACAATGCCGCCGACGATGACGACCACGTCATCCATACCCGCCTTGTGGAGCGCATCCATCAGCTTCGGCACCAACAAGTGATCGGTGGCGAGTGAACTGACACCGATGCAATCCACATCTTCTTGCGATGCTTGATTGACGACGGTTGCAACCTCTTGCCACGGCCCGGTGTAGATCACCTCCATCCCGGCGTCGCGCAGGAACGATGCGACCAAACGCGAGCCGCGATCATGACCGTCCAGCCCGATCTTGGTGACCATCACCTTTGCCGGACGCGACAGTCCAGCGATGGCCGCAGGCACGCTTGAATCGGGTGCGGCATTGGTTGTTGTCATGCGGAGTCTCCTTTGCGATCAGGTGCCCGCACCAGATGTACGAACTGTGCGGCGATTTGAGCCGGCGGCATGCCATCGGTGCGAAACCATGTTTTCGACCAATTCGCGGCCCCCAACAGCAACAACCTGAGGCCGGTTTTGTCGGCAGCCGGCACCGGCAGCGCATCGGTGAGCGCGCGGAAACGGTCTTCGTAATCATCCCTGAGCTGGATCAATTTCTGCTTGAGGTCAGGTTCATCGGCGGGCAGATCACGGATCACCACCTGCGCGTAATCACCGCCGTCCAGCAAACTTTCCAAATGCGCCGCCAAGGCGGCTTCTAGCCGCGCCCACGGATCGGCAGCGAGGCTTTTAACGGCCAACGCCGCATCGACAGCATCGGCGATCCGGCGGACGCCTTCTTGATGGACCGCCAACAGCAACGCCGATTTGGCGGCAAAATGATAGTACATGGAGCCCGCCAGCATCCCGGCATCGGTCGCGATGTCGCGCATCGTCGTCGCCGCATAGCCTTGGCGGCGGAACCGATACGCGGCAGCATCCAAAATCGCTTGGCGGCGATTGTTGCTGCGCGGCTTTTGTAATGGGGCAGCTTGTCCGTCCATAGATAACAGGATACCTTAAACAAACGTTTGTTTGGTAAATATAAACCTTGCCGTCCGCCGCTGTAAACGCGAAATACGAAGATCATGCCTAAAGATTATGTCTGAGGAGAAACCGATGTCCCTATCGAAAGCGGCACCCCGGCGCCATATGCATACCCGTGAAATCCGCTGCGACGCGTACGAGCGCGACGACGGCCTTTGGGATGTGGAAGGCATCATCACCGACACCAAGTCATATTCCTTCGACAACTATGACCGGGGCGGCGTGGCAGCCGGCGAGCCGGTACATCGGATGAAAGTTCGACTGACGGTCGATTCCGAACTGGTGGTACAGTCTGCCGAAGCCGAAACCGAAGCGGCACCTTTCAACATGTGCCCAAACATCACGCCGGATTACAGCGCCCTCGCCGGGCTCAAGATCGGCCCAGGCTGGCGGCGCGACGTGCTGCAACGCTTGGGCGGCACCAAAGGCTGCACGCATATTTCAGACTTAGTCTTGGGACCATTGCCGGTGACGGCGTTTCAGGCCGTCATCCCTGCACGACAACGGCGCGATACCGAGCCGGCCGACGGCAAGCGCCCGTCTACGTTGGACACTTGTCATGCGCTAGCGGCGACGAGCCCCGTCACCAAACGACGCTGGCCAAGTTTTTATGAGGGCGATGCATAAACCCCAGCGAAGCAATAATGCGGTTTTAGGGTCAGGACCTATAAACTGACGAAAACTATCGGATAAACGGTTTGAGCCCTTTTGAGACATTCGCTTAGCGGCGATGCCCGGAGTTCGCGGCCCCAAGCTAATATTTTTGCACACGACGAAGCAGCAACACAATCCGCCAGACCTGCCATTCACGAAATCTGCGAACTCCGGCTGGGCGGGGGACGCAGCTCAGCGGTATAATCTACTGTTAGCTGGAATGTAGCCATAAAAGCCGGTAATTCCGGCCAGCGATAAATTGCACGAGGTAACTTAACTTGGCGCAGCGCTGCCCGGAACAATATCCCAGACTTCGACTATGCGCCCATCCACGAACCGCCAAACAACAACGACATCCAGCGCGATACTTTGATCCTGAATTGTTAGCGTGTTTCTAGATTGCACGACAACTAATTCATCGCCGACAGCGTCAATTGAAACAGGTTCGATTTTGAAAGTTCCACTCGATTTCTGAGCAATGGTTTCGAAGAATGAACGGATGCCCTTCAACCCTACATATCGCCCTGCATTTCCGGAAGATTTGGATTGAAATAATGCAAGACGACATCCGGAGCGAAAAAACCAGCGGCACTTGCCAGATTTCCAGGGTCCAAACGCTTCATGAGTGAGATATTGGGGTTTTCTTCCGTTACGTGCCGGTTGCTTATCTCTACCTGAGCTTCTGGAATACACGCGGGTCAATGGCTGCCGCGCCGAACATACCGCCCGCAAGGGCACCCGCGATTCCGGGGCTCATGACGTCCTGACCCGACAGGAACAGACCGGGGATGGGAGTTCGTGCGTTGAATGCCTCCGACAACATGCGGCGCGGCGTTGTTTCGATGCCATAGAACCCACCATTGTTGTGACCAGTGAAGGCTGCCGTGGCGAGGGGTGTCCCAAGTTCATGATACGTGATTAGGGGCGCTAGTGCTGGGAACTTTCTGGCAAAGAACGCCAGCATCTGCGCTTCGATCCGCACCTTTAATGCTGACCACTCTGACGCCCTTTCCACCGCGCCGCCGTCTGCGAAATCGGCTACTATCGACCAATCAGCCAAGACCATCATGTCGCAGGTGTGCCGCTTAGCTGGGCCAGGATCATGCGAAGGGTCCTTTAGCGACGGGAAAGAAACGAACATCATCTGTAGGGGGTCATCTGCGGCTCCAGTCCAGATGCTGTCGTTGGTGTCCCAAGACTCATAAAACCAGTGGTTTGCGCGCGTCGCGCCGTGTTTGCTGATATCACCCTCAAAGCCGATATAGACCTCGAAGTGGCAGACTGATGGCTTGAAGGTGGATATCTCTTTGGCCCAACCTTCTTGGCGGAGATACTCAGGTAGAAGAAGCTTCACAGTTTCGCCGGCACCTATCGCCGATACAATGGAACCCGACCTGAACTTCTGTCCCGTGCTTGTGAGTACGCCCACCGCCTTGCCGTCTTCAATCAATAGCTCGCTAACAGGAGTTCCGGCCCTGGCGCTTCCTCCCGATGCTTCAATCACAGGAACAAGGCCCTTTGCGATCGCAGCAGCCCCGCCTAATGGATATGCAGCGCCTTCGAGGTAGTGGCCCATCACAAGAGCATGGACTGCGAAACTTGCCTCCTTAGGCTTGCCCCCATAGGTGCCCCATTGCGCTGATAGAATCGCGGCAAGCTGCGGCTCGGTAATCAGATTTTCAATGACTTCGCTGGTCGTGCGACCGCACCAACGTTCTATTTTCCTCCGGTTCCACCAGTGAGATGCAGAACGAAATTGATCAGGCATGGCTCGCTCGGCACCCACCATCTGTGCCGCTTCCTCAGCTGCCATCAGCGCCTCAAAATAGGCATCGATTTCTGCAGCGTTGTCGGGGAACCGATCTTTGAGTTCCATCTTGTAAGCTTCGGCGGGTCGCCCGACCGAAATCTCGACATCATCCGGGAAATGAAGCGTGTCGTAGACCGTGCCTATGGATCGAAACTCGATCGTTCCGCCACTTAGCCAATCGAGAATTCGACCGGCAAACTGATCGGATCCAAATGTGCCACAATAGTGTAGGCCGACATCCCAGGTGAAGCCGTTCCGGGTGAAGGAATGTGTCAGGCCACCGATTGTATGTGCTTGCTCTAGTAGCAAGACCTTGTGGTCGAAGCGGGATAACGCGGCAGCCGTCGTCATGCCCCCCATGCCGGAGCCGATCACGATGACGTCGAATTCATCAGATGAAGATGACATTGCCATCGTATAATTATGAAAGTGACAAACGCTGCTGTCATTGATTTACATCAAGAGTAAAGGGTCGTGCTGAAGGCGTTCTCAATACCAGCTGGGCGTCTTGCAAGACAGCTTTGGGCTCATCGCTGATGTGATAGAGTTGGAACCGGTTTCACGCTATTCAGAGCTGTTTAGCCGACTGGCGGCGCATTGCAACTCGATATGACAGATGTACCCACACGTTTCGCTCAGCGGTCTACCTCGCCGCAGCCGTTATATTCTGGTTATGGGTCCTAACTCTATGCGGCGAGCCCGTCCGGCGCCGTTAAAGCGCGCTCAATCGCATCGCCTGTCGCAGGCCCGGGGTTCAACGCGAGACGATAGTAATTTACAACTGTGGCGCGAACTGCCTGCGCCCGATTTACACCGCTTCGCTTTGCTTCAATACGGGTGCATAATTCGTGGCGACTGACGCGCTCACGCATGCACAGTTCGTCTAAAGCCTCCCAAACAGCGGATTCTAAGCGTATTGTCGTTCTTTTTTCTTGTATAATCACGTTTCTCGTCAACATACGCGCATTCATGAAGTCTTCCTCCAACGGCACCTGCCTGCGGCAGGGTCATCACGTTCAATGATGATACCACCACCTGAAAGAGAAAAATGCAAAAAAAAATTCTAAACTTATCTTATTTGGATGTCATGATGAAGACGCCGTCCCAGTCTTCCGGCGGGTCTGCCTTTAAGGCTTCACAACGGTCGATATAGATTTGGGCAAGTTTATCGCTCGGATTGGCGCGTAAACACTCACGGAAAAGCGACACGGACTTATCCCAATCGCCATTGTTGTAGTGCTGGCGTGCCGCTTTAAAATTATTCACCACTTCCATCAAGTTCGGGAAAGTTTCTTCGGAGTGGTAATCCAATACCTCAAAAATCTCGACAGGCTTGGTCTTACCCTTCACCACGACCCGGTCAATATCGCGAATCCGATACGTGCCTTTGAGCTTTTTGTACGTCAAATCACTGATGAGGATTCGCGCGGCGTATTGCTTGCACGCTGATTCCAAACGCGCCGCCAAGTTCACGCCGTCGCCGATCATGGTATAATCCATCCGCTTCGGCGAGCCGATATTGCCGGTCACGACACTATCCGTATTGAGGCCGAGCCCCATATCAATCGGCAATTCACCCCTGGCTTCGCGGACTTTGTTCCACTCCCATAATTCGCTGATCATGGCGATGCCGGCGCGCACGGCCCGGTCTTCATCGTCATCGTGCGGAATCGGCACACCGAATCCGGCCATGATCGCATCGCCGATAAATTTATCGAGCATCCCGCCTTCACGGGAAATGCACTCGACCATAATCGTGAAGTATTCGTTCAACATCTGAACAGTGCCCTGCGGCCCGAGGCTTTCGGTGATCGTCGTAAACGATCGCACGTCCGAGAACAGCACCGTGGCTTCAATCGCGCGGCCACCCAAGGCATCGTCGCCGCCGGCCATCAACTGATCAGCAAGGCCCGGATCCATATAGCGCGACATCGTCGACTTCATTCTCTTTTCCGATGAAATATCTTCAATCATATACATCACGCCGAGCTTCTTATTCTCAGGACTGAGCAGCGGCAGACAGTTGAGGTTGACTGAGATTTTTTCCTTTGCGTCGTCTTTGCCGACGATAATTTCAGCATCCACCTTGATGTCGCCCTGCCCGCTCTCGTCAACTTCTTTGGCCAGGTCGTTTAGCCATGCGTTGTCTTCGGCGAAAAAGTCTTCGGCCTTTTTATCAATGATCTCGGACGCTTTGGTGCGCAATATCCGTAGGCCCGCCGCGTTACAAGTCACGATCTTACCGTCTTCGTCCAACGTCACAACGGCGTTGGACATGGATTCCAGCATGCTCTCGTTATAGTTCTTCATGTTCTGGACGCTTTCGAACAGCGTCGCGTTTTCCAGCGCAATTGCGATCTGCGATGTGAACGCCTTGAGCCGGGCCTCGTCCTCATCGGTAAACGGTCCGCCGCGCTTGTTCAGCACCTGCGTAACGCCGATCACCTTGCCGTCTTTGTTGGTAACGGGAATACACAAAATCGAGCGCGTAAAATAACCGGTCTGCTTGTCGAACGCCGGGTTGAACCGCAGGTCCGCATAGGCATAGGGAATATTCACCGACTTCGATGATGTGAACACGGCGCCCGCGATGCCGGCTGAGTTCGGCAACCGAATTTCGCCGATGCTGTCGCCCATGGCGACGCGCGAAAACAATTCGTTGTTTTTTTCGTCGTTGATGAAAAGCGTGCCACGGTCTGCACTCAACATGCGCGTCGCCTCGGTCATCACCTTCGCCAGCAACGAGCCCAACTCCAAGTCCGACGTCACATCTGTCACCAAATCGAGAAATTCCAACTCCTGCTCGCGGGACTTCTTCATTTTTTCGACGAACTGCGTCGACTGTAGCGCCACCGAGGCCTGGGTCGTCATCGCTTCGAGGAGCTCCAGGTCTTCTTGTTTGAATTCGCCCTTTTTCTTATTCAGTACCTGGATCACGCCGATCAGGTCGCCCTTCACGGTCTTCACCGGCGCGCACAAAATCGAGCGCGTCTTAAAGCCGGTCTGCTCGTCGACCGTACGATTAAAGCGTTCGTCGGCGTAGGCGTCCTGAATGATCAAACCTTCGCCGGTCTGGAACACCGCACCGGCAACACCGGAATTATTCAAGATACGAATTTCGCGCTGGAAATTCCCTTGCGCGAAACGGGAATACAGCTCGTCGGTGACCGGGTCGTTGAGAAACAGCGTGCCGCGTTCCGCAGACAATTCCCACGTCGTCATCTCGACGATGGTTTCAAGCACTTCGTCGAGACTTTCAATCGCCGCCACACGCCTGGACACGTTGAGCAGCATCTCCGCCTGCTTCAGCTTACGGTCGGCCTGACGCAGTTTTTCCATGCGGCTGGTACGCCCGGTCTTACCGTTCGCGACGCCGTCCGTGTCATCAAAATCATCGTCACCATCGGCGCCGTTGTTCGCGGGTGCTTCCGCTTTCCGAATCTTCGCCGGTTTCTTTCTGCGTATAGACGGATTGCCCGCTCCAGCCGCCGGTTTTTCTGCGGCGGTGCCGACTACGTCTTCCGGCGTTTCGCTCACTGTGGTCGGCTTAGCCGCGTCACGCGGAGACGTTCTGCCGCGTGCGCGCCGTGATCCGGCACTAAGACGGATGTTACTTGCCATCACCCGCCCCCGTCGATGCCGCTTCCAGTTCCAGGCGCAGTGCAGCGACCGTCTGCTGCAACTGACCAACCTCGTCACGGGTGACGCGTTCTTGTTCTTGCATTTTTTCCATCGAATCAAAGCGCATGGTCTCAAGCTCGTCGCGCAAAGTGGCGACGGTCTGCTTAAGTTGACGAATTTCGTCATTGGCGTTACGCACGGAATCCTGCACCGCATCTTCTTTTTCGACGCGCAGCCGCTCCATCTCGTCGCGCAGCGCCTGGGCTGTGCCTATCAGCTGTTTGATCTCGCTGGCCGAGTTGGCCACCGCTTCTTGGATCCGCGCTTCGGCGGCGGCGCGGTGCGCTTCTAATTCGTCGCGCAAGGCCTGCGCGGTGTCGCGCAGTTGTTTGATCTCGTCGGCCGAATTGGAAACGGCGTCTTGAACCGCTTGTTCTTTCAGGACCTCAACACGCTCCAACTCGTCGCGCAACGCGTGCACGGTCTGCTCTAACTGGCGGATTTCCATACCCTTGGCATGAAGCTCGTCAGGTTCATCGCGGGTCAGGGTCGCTTGTTTGCTCATAAAACTTCGTGCACGCTCCTGTTAAGACATTGATATCATAGTGTCCATTAAGGCACCCTGCAGCAACTTTCCTGTGTCTTATGCATCCGGGCCGAGGCTGAGCGATGAGCGCGATCTGCCGCGATTGTGCAAATACTTTTGAAACCACCTCAGACGGGCCGTGTCCAGCCTGCGGTGGGACCCGATTTTTTGCCCATCCAGAGCTGATGAACCTGGAAATCGCGCACTTAGACTGCGATGCCTTTTATGCGTCCGTCGAAAAACGCGACAATCCAAAGATTCGCGGGAAACCCGTCATCGTCGGCGGGGGTAGGCGCGGCGTTGTCGCAGCGTGCTGCTATATCGCGCGGATTTATGGAATCCGATCCGCGATGCCGATGTTTAAAGCGCTCGCCGCCTGCCCCGATGCTGTGGTGATTCGCCCGGACATGGAAAAATACCGCCGCGTCGGCCATGAGGTGCGCACCATGATGAACGACATCACGCCCTTGATCGAGCCGATCTCCATCGATGAAGCCTTCTTAGACCTGTCCGGGACACAACGTCTGCACCACGGCGCACCGGCGGAAACTCTGGTCAAACTGGCAATGCGGATTGAGCGGGACATCGGCATCAATGTCTCCATCGGCCTCAGCTTCAATAAGTTCTTGGCTAAGATGGCGTCCGACCTCGATAAGCCACGGGGCTTCGCCGCGATCGGCCGTGCTGAAGCCGTGGAATTCCTATCCAGCCTATCGGTCGGTAAGTTGTGGGGCGTCGGTCGCGCGCTCCGCGGCAAGCTTGAGCGCGACGGGATTGCGCGCATCGGTCAACTCAAAGACTGGGACGAAGCGGATTTGGTGGCGCGCTATGGGTCCATCGGTCGGCGCTTGAAACGGTTCGCAAACGCGCAAGACATGCGCGTCGTCGACCCCGAAAGCAGCACCAAATCGATCTCCGCCGAAACCACTTTCGAAGACGACGTCGCGGATATCGAAGCCCTTCGGGTCACGCTCTGGCGTTTGTCAGAAAAGGTCGCGCGCCGTTTGAACACCGCCGAATTTGCCTGCGAAGGCGTACAACTTAAACTTAAGACATCGGATTTCAAGCTGGTGACCCGGTCTCGCAAACTGCACGGCCCGACCCGGCTTGCCGACGAAATCTACAAGGCCGCCGAACAACTGCTGAGCACTGAAGTCGATGGCCACAAACAATTCCGCCTGATCGGCGTCGGCGCCGAGCGCCTCGTCGACGGCACCCAAGCCGACCGCCCCGACCTCGCCGACCCCGACCTGGACAAACGAATTAAAGTCTCAGACGCCATCGAAGCGGTCCGTAAAAAATTCGGCACCACCGCCATCGGCAAGGGCCGCGGCTTTAGAAAGTGACCCACCGGCGGCGGCAAAGACACAGCGCCCCCCATCACACAACAGCGTCATCCTGAACTTGTTTCAGGATCCCCTTGCGGGGGAGGAACGTGGCCTGAGATCCTGAATCGAGTTCAGGATGATGAGACGTTGGGAGCGAAGGCAAAAAAATCCCGAGTACGCATTGAGCGAACCCGGGATTCTTTAAACTTAAAAAGATACGACGGCGCAGCTTACCAGCTTTGCATCGCAACCTTGAGGTTGGCATCCAATTTGTCGAGGAATTCCTGGGTCGTCATCCAACCCTGATCTGGGCCAATGAGCAACGCTAGGTCCTTGGTCATGTTGCCGCTTTCGACGGTGTCGATACAGACTTTTTCCAAGGTTTCGGCAAACCGGGTCACATCGGGCGTGTCGTCGAACTTGCCGCGATAGCTGAGGCCACGGGTCCAGGCAAAAATCGACGCGATCGGGTTGGTCGACGTTTCCTTGCCCTGCTGGTGCTGGCGGTAGTGACGGGTCACCGTGCCGTGCGCGGCTTCGGCCTCGACGGTCTTGCCGTCCGGCGTCAACAGCACCGACGTCATCAGGCCAAGTGAGCCGAATCCTTGGGCTACGGTATCCGACTGCACATCACCGTCGTAGTTCTTACACGCCCACACAAAACCGCCTTCCCATTTCATGGCACACGCGACCATGTCGTCGATCAAGCGGTGTTCGTAGGTCAGACCTTTTGCGTCGAACTTGTCTTTAAATTCAGTCTGATAAACTTCTTCAAATAGATCTTTGAAGCGACCATCGTACTTTTTCAAAATCGTGTTCTTGGTCGACAGATACACCGGCCAGCCCAGGTCGAGGCCGTAGTTCATACAAGCGCGCGCGAAACCCTTGATGCTGTCATCCAGGTTATACATACCCATCGCAACACCGCTGGAGGGCGCATCGAACACTTCTCGCTCGATCACATCGCCACCGTCGGCAGGCACGAATTTCATGGTCAGCTTACCGGCGCCTGGGAACAAGAAATCGGTAGCGCGGTATTGATCGCCGAACGCGTGACGACCGATCACAATCGGCTTCGTCCAGCCCGGCACCAAACGCGGCACATTTTTGCAGATGATCGGCTGACGGAACACGGTGCCGCCGAGGATGTTACGGATCGTGCCGTTCGGCGAACGCCACATTTCCTTGAGGCCGAATTCCTCAACCCGCTCTTCATCGGGCGTGATCGTTGCGCACTTGACGCCGACGCCGTGTTCTTTGATGGCGTTCGCGGCATCAACGGTGATCTGGTCATTGGTCTCGTCGCGCTTTTCAACGCTGAGATCATAATATTTCAGATCCACATCCAGGTACGGCAGGATCAGCTTTTCTTTGATGAATGCCCAGATGATCCGGGTCATTTCGTCGCCGTCGAGTTCGACGATCGGGTTGGCGACTTTGATCTTTGACATGATTTGTCTCTCCTCATTGCAGCCTGACACGCTCGGACGGCGCAGGCAGTCATACCCCAAAATTTACAGCTATTCTTTCATATTCTGGGCCGCACGATATGCGGGGATGTGGGGCTTTGCAAGGCGCGGCGGTGGCACCAATCATCACTGAGCGCACGCCGATGCGTGTTTTACTTCCGATAGGTAAAGGTCGCATCGAAGCGGCCCTGCAAGAACGCGCCCGCGTTTACCGGCTGATACGCGCCAGCCCCCGGCAAATGCCGACACGTCGGCACCACGTTAATCTCGGCATCAACATTTGGATCGAGGAAAAACGGGATTGAGTAGCGTTCCCGTGCACCGGCATTCACCACCCGATGTCGGCGCGCTTGGTACAATCCGCCGGTCCAATGGGTTAGCAGATCGCCCAAATTGACGACGAACGCGTCCGGGCGCGGCGCCAAAGGCATCCAACGCCCGCCGGCCCCCTCGACTTCAAGCCCGCCCACGTCGTCTTGCGCCAACACCGTCAAAAAGCCGTAGTCCGTATGTGCACCGCAGCCATGCCCGTGCTGAACTTGTTCGTTCTCAGCAGCCGGATAATGCAGCAGCCTGAGATTGCCCACCGGATCACCCATTGCCTCATCAAAGTACCCTGACGGCAATCCAAGCGCACACGCTGTTAAGCGGACAAGGTCGAGGCCAAGGCGCATCATCTCAAGATGATAGGCCTCAATCGCTTCGCGGAAGCCGGGCACCGGCGGCCAGATGTTCGGCGCCGCAAACAGCTTACCTGTCAAAACGTCCGGATAATTCGGGGCACGGTCGACGCCCATGTCGAAGCTTTCTTTGAAATCGGGCAGCGCGCCCTCATCCAGGCTTTCTTCGAACAGCGGCACATAACCGCGCTGATGCGGGTGCGAATGACGGATATGATAGGCGTTTTTAGTTTCTAGCGGCGCGGCAAAGAAACGCGCGGCGGCGGCGAACGCCTTTTCAGTGACCGTCGACGAAACCCCGTGCCCGGTCAGATAAAAGAACCCGTGCCGACGACACGCATCATCAACTGCCTGCGCGGCGGCCCCAGTGCTGAGATCCACCGTCGGAATTAAAAATGCATCAGAATGGTTCAGCCACATGGTGCCTCACAAAACATCCGGTATCTCAGTCGCTGCCGGCCAATCAATGGTCTCGAAAATATCGAACACCGCATCGACGCTGTCGACAACATTATACAAATCGCCATCAGTCGGATTGGCGAAACCGGCATCCAAGAAGTCCGAAATCATCGTCTCAAACGCGCGCCAATAGCCATCTTCGCTCAGCAATATAATCGGTTTTTTATGCAGACCGAGTTGTTTCCAACTTAGGATATCCGCCGTTTCATCCAAGGTACCGATGCCGCCGGCCAACGAGACGAACCCGTCTGCCAACTCGAACATGCGCTGCTTACGCTCGTGCATGGTCTGGGTGACCTCCAGATTGCTGTCGGTGTCGACGATTTCGCGCTTCATCAGGAACGCCGGTATGATCCCGGTCACCGTGCCGCCGCCGTCCCGCACGCCATCGGCCACGCCCCCCATCAAACCAACCCGCCCGCCGCCATAGATAAGCTCAATGCCCCGTGCGGCCATCTCTGTGCCCAACGCAGAAGCTGTCGCCATGTGGCGCGGGTCGGCGCCCGGCTTAGAACCGCAGAAAACGGCGATGGATTTCGGCATTGGCATTTAAAAAATATCCATATGTCAGGCGTGCCGGAATGTCAGGCGTGCCGGACCGCTATCCCTTCACGAGAGTGTGAATATAGAATTTCCGACATCCATATATTATCTTAAGGTTATATAGCTTATGCAGCCGCCCACCACCAGCGGCAGGCAGACAATGCGACATCATTCATCATGGAAGGTTCATACTAATGCTTTTCACATCCCGCCCAATCAAGACCATCACCGCAGTCACCTTACTGGCTGCTGTTGGCTTTACCAGCCAAGCCTTCGCCGGTGAGGACGACATCAAATATCGCAAAGCCACCATGAAGGCCGTCGGTGGCCACATGACGGCCATCGCCACGATCTTAAAGACCGGCGCTGGGCAACCCGGCGACATCGCGCTACACGCAAATGCCATGGCCGATTTGGCAAAAATTGCCGCGCATGCGTTCCCCGAAAACTCCAGCAAAATGGACGGCGAGACCGAAGCGAAGATGGCCATTTGGGAAAAACCCGAAGATTTCAAAAAAATCACCATGGCGTTTATTGCTGAGTCTGAAAAACTGGCCCAAGTGGCCAGCGGCGGCGACATGTCGGCGATTGGCGCACAACTGGGTGCGCTCGGCAAGAACGCCTGCAAAGCTTGCCACGACGATTTCCGCGAGAAAAAATGACCTGATCAGTACGTCTTGATGAAGTAGGCAATGGCCGCCGCAACAGCCGCAAGCACGGCGGCGGCGAGCCAGTTGCCCTTCGCATCAGATGCGACCGGACCAATATTTCGGCTCGACTTGATCCCCGACACCATCGCGCCCAGCAGTTTCTGTCCTTTCGCCGAATAAATCATGATCGCCAACAGGTGTGTGGCGATCAACACATACAGCACGGTGCCGCTGATTTCATGAATGTAGGTCAGAAAATCACTGGTCGATTTGGAGACCAACTTCATCAATGGTCCTTCGGTCAGGATATCGTCGTTGGCAAACAGGCCGGTGCCGACCTGCACCATCAATGTGCCCAAAAATGCCATGACCGACCAACCACCAAGCGGGTTATGCCCGGTATGCTCTTCGCTCTCACCGCGCATGAATTTCTTTACATAAGTGATCACGGCACCGGGTCCACGGACAAAATCAGTAAACCGCGCATGGCGCCCGCCGACGATCCCCCATCCCAACCTGAACACGATCAACGACAGCACAACATGCCCACTGATCACGTGGATATTCATGTTGCCGAGTTCGCCGGCGGTCAGCGATGTCGCCACCGCGCCGACCAACACCCAGTGGAATAAACGGGTCGGCAGGTCCCAAACGAAAACCTTGTTCGGCGAATCACTTGTTGAATTATCCGACATGGTCACGCTCCCAATGCTGATGTTTCACGCGATCGCCATATTGTTAACTGCCGAAGGCGCGCAGGCATAGTTTAAATAAGACAACAAATACAGATGCTTTACGGTCAATGATGGCGTATGCCGTTGCATACCCGACGCAGGTTATGTCTTCCCTGTAGGGCGGAAATGTGGCAATCAGGATCAAATGTCAAAAACTGTCATCCTCCTCGCCGTCGTCGGATTGCTGGCCATTGGGGCGGCAATTGGCCTCAATCAGTTCGGCCTGCAAGACGACCTCGAATCGCAAAGTACCGATCAACCGGCCGCAACAGATGACACGCCCACCACGCCAAAGGCCGCCGCCCCTACCGCATCAATGAGCACGGCCACGCCAACGGCACCCAGCTTCGACGTGGTGCGCATCGATCCGGACGGCAATACGGTTATGGCCGGACGCGCCCCTGCTGGCGCCACCGTCGAAATCCGCGACGGTGAGACCTTGATCGGTACTGTGACTGCCGATTCCAGGGGCGAATGGGTTTTTATTCCGGAAACCCCACTACCATCGGGATCGCGGGCGCTCTCGTTGATCGCGACACTTGAAGACGGCAGGCAAATCAACTCCGACGAAAAAGTCGTGATCGCCGTGCCCGAAGGCGCCGGCGGCAATGCCACGGGCAAAACGCTGGTGCTCAAATTCCGCGAAGGCGACGACGGCCCGGCAAAGGTCTTGCAGTCCCCTGGCGCGGAAGTCGACCGCGCGACCTTCCCGCTGACCATCGATACGTTGGATTACGACAGCAATGGCCGCGTTGTTGTCGGCGGCGGTGCGCCCAAAGATGCGCTGGTGCAATTGTATTTGGACGATGCTTTGGTCGGTCGCAGCACAGCAGACGACAACGGCACTTGGGTGATCCGACCCGAAGAATTGATTCCGCCTGGGCTGTATACACTGCGCGCTGATCAGGTCGATCCGGCAGGCAAAGTGCTGGCGCGTGTCGAATATCCATTTTCCAGGGCCGAAGACATCCGCAAAATGGCGGAGGGCACATTCATTTTGGTGCAACCCGGCAATTCATTATGGCGGATCGCGCGGCGCCTATATGGGTCCGGTTTCGCTTACACCGAGATTTTTCAGGCCAACCAGGACCATATCATGGATCCGGACCTCATCTACCCAGGTCAAGTTTTCGAGATTCCGAAAGTCAACTAAGTCCTAGTTGATTGCGCTTGGCTGACGCTTGAGTCCAAAAGCGGCGGCGGCACGACCAACGCCAGCAATTCCAAATAGGGTTTCGCACGCAGGACCTTTTTTGCAACCGAGGTCATAAGCACCGCCGGCGTCAAGATGCTCTCAGTCATAAACGTCTCAACAAACACAACCCGTTGTTGACGATCCAAACGAATGTTGCCACCGATATCCGCAGATGCCGCATCTAAGATTGCCAGCGCCGTGGCGCGGCTTTCATTGTCTTCGGCAGAAAATGGCAAAACGCCCAGACTTGCCCGCATCTCAATCTGTGTTGCCTGTCCGGTTGCATCGGCACGCACGACGAACGGAATCCCGCGAAACTCGAACCCGAATTCAAGCCGCCGATCCGGTGTACCGCTGACCAGATCACAATCCAGAGTCATCGTCATGCCGCCATCCGCAGCATCCGCGAGATCGAGAAGGTTTCGGGTGATATCACCGGTTACATTGGTCATTTGGTGATACTAGCATAAAACCTCGGCGTTTCGAGCCTGATTCCGCATCCATATGTCGACATTTTGCCGCCAGGGCACAGGCATGCTTCAAAGGCTGTTTCATCGGCTTTAATGGTGTAAAGTCCGGACCACTGGCCGCATTGTGCGGCACTTAAGTGACGGAGCCCCATTTTGCTTAAAGATATTCTTGTTCCCATAAATCGCGCCGGATACCCGTTCATCGCAATTTTTGCGGCAGCTATGCTGTTATTGTATGTTTGGTGGGCACCGCTGGGCTTTATCGGCCTGGTGTTGACAGCATGGTGTATTTATTTCTTCCGCGATCCGGAGCGCATCACGCCGATCGATGAAAATTTGGTGATCAGCCCCGCCGACGGCGTCGTGCAATCGATCATCAAAGCCCCGCCGCCGCCCGAGCTCGATATGGGCGACAAGCCGCTGACCCGCGTCGCCGTGTTCATGAACGTGTTCAATGTGCACGTGAACCGGGTCCCCGTGAACGGCGTCATCAGCGGCAAGCATTACCGGCCCGGCAAGTTTTTCAATGCGTCCCTCGACAAGGCCAGCGAGTTTAACGAGCGCATGAGCCTGAAAGTCAAAATGAAAGACGACCGCGAGATCGGCTTCGTGCAGATCGCCGGCCTCGTCGCGCGGCGCATCATCTGTGATGTCGACGAAGGCCGCGCCATGCGCGCCGGAGAACGCTTCGGCCTAATCCGCTTCGGCTCCCGCGTGGATATCTATCTTCCCGAAGGTACCGTGCCAGCGGTCATTGAGGGGCAAATTGCGATTGCCGGCGAAACCGTGCTGGCCGATCTGAAAGCCAAAGGCGATGCCCGCAAAGGTGAGGTCCGCTAGCATGAACGCCAACACTCCGACGTCTGATCCAAGCAACCCTGATCCCGCACCAAAACGGCATGGCATCCGTGTCATGAGCTTAAACAAGCTCATCCCCAACATGCTGACGCTGATGGGCCTAGCATCGGGGTTGACGTCGGTCCGCTTTGCATTAGACGAGCGCTGGGAATTCGCGGTGATGGCGATTGCGGTGGCCGCGCTTTTGGACACCCTAGACGGTCGGGTCGCGCGCCTTTTAAAAGGCGCCAGCAAATTCGGCGCCGAGTTGGATTCCTTGTCGGACTTCGTCTGTTTCGGGGTCTGCCCGGCATTGGTGTTGTATTTGTGGGCGATGCAGGATGCCGGACGCTGGGGGTGGCTGATCAGTTTACTATTCGCGATGTCCTGCGGGCTCCGCTTGGCGCGCTTCAACGTCGCTCTCGAAGACCCGAACAAGCCGGCGTGGGCCGGGCAGTTCTTTACCGGCGTGCCGGCACCGGCTGGGGCCGGGTTGGTACTTTTGCCGATGATCTTGTCATTTAACTTAGGCGATACCTTCGTCCGCGAACCGGCCTTCGTTGGCATCTGGCAGCTCATCGTCGGCGGCATGTTGATCAGCACCATTCATACGCTGTCGTTCAAGGCGTCGCGCATACCCCGCGCCTGGTTCTTGCCGATGATGATCGGCATCACGGTGGTGATCACGTTCACGGTCTCGGCACCGTGGTGGACGCTGTCGGTGATCATCATCGCGTATCTGTTTTCCATACCGTATGCGATCCGCCGTTATCGCCGGCTCTTGGCCCGCGACGCCGCCGGTTTGCCACCGGAAGAAGACGACGAAATCGAAGACGACGACGACGATGGCGAAAACGCCATCAGTCAGCCGAAGCCTTAAAGTAAAGCCCCTCGCCTGTCCTCTCCCCTGCTGCGTAGGGGAGAGAGACCTTGACGCTATATGATCCCTCTTCCTCAGCATGGTGGGGGGAGAAGTTAGGTGAGGAGGAACTACTCAGCCGCCGCCTTGCCGTTGATGACTTTGAGGTCTTGCGGCGCCTCAGGCGGTGGCATGCGGTTGCCGCGTCCGGCCCACCAATCTGCAATATTGCCTTTCAGCATTAAGGCCGCCGGCGTGACCACAAGTGTGAGCACGGTCGCGAACGCGAGCCCGAACACGATGGCAGTCGACAACTGCGACCACCACTGCGTCGAAGGTGCGCCGATGTTGACGCTGCGATTGACGAAATCGATGTTGATGCCGAACACCATCGGCATCAGACCCAAGATCGTCGTCACCGTGGTCAGCATCACCGGTCGCAATCGTTGTGCTCCGGTCTTTAGGATCGCATCACGAACCGAGTTCGCTTCTTCGCGCAAGCGGTCGAAGGTATCGATTAGGACGATGTTGTTGTTGACCACAATGCCGGCCAGCGCGATCACACCGATCCCGCTCATGACGATGCCGAACGGTTGTCCGGTCACCAACAAACCGATGAACACACCGATCGTCGACATCACCACCGCCGATAAAATCAAGAACGCGGAATAGAAGCTGTTGAACTGGGTCACCAAGATCAACGCCATCATGAACAATGCGACGCCGAACGCCTTCATTAAGAATGCCTGGGCGGCTTGTTGTTCTTCGTCTTCGCCTTTGAACTTCACCAAAATGCGCGGATCAAGACCGGCCTCGTTGGCAATCCATGTGCGCAACTGTTTGACCTTGGCATCCACTAAGACACCTTCGGCCACATCGGCTTTGACAGACATCACAGGCAACGTATCGGTGCGCCGCAGGGTGCCGGTTTTCTTGACCGCTTCGAAGCTGGAGAAATTGCTGATCGGCACCGAGCCTGCGCCGCTGTCGACCCGCGTATCACCCAGTTGATCGAGCGTGCGCAGGCTTTCGGGATAGCGCGCGCGGACATCAATTTCGTCATCCGCATCGTCCGGGCGATATTCACCGAGCTTCAAACCGTTGGTGGCAAGCTGCACGGCGCGGCCTACCAGCTCGATATTCACGCCGTATTTCGCGGCCTGCGCCCGGTCGACATCAATCTTGAATTCAATGCCCGGCAACGGGCGGCTGTCTTCGATACTACGCAGGCCGTCCATGCTTTCCATGTATACGCGGACCCGCGCCGTTGCCGGGGTCAAAAGCTCAGGGTTACGACTCGCCAACTCGATTTGAATCGGCTTGCCGACCGGCGGCCCGGCCTCGGCCTTGCGGCGGTCCACGTAGATACCGGCGAGGTCTTTGGTGCGCTCATTGACGCGAGCTAAAATCTCGTCGGCGCTCGGACGCAAGAACCACTCATCAAATTCCAGGGTGATTTCGCCAATGATGTCTTCGGCTTCTTCGGAACGATTTTCGCGGCCGACCCGGGTGTAGGTATCGCGAATGCCTTCGATATCGAGAATCCGGCTCTCGACCTCTTCGATTAGGGTTTTCTGTTCCCAGATCGACAGGTTGCCGCGGGCCCGCACTTGCAGTTTCGCAAGCTCGGGTTCGACGTCCGGAAAGAATTCAACGCCCTTACCGAAATTCGCATAGACCACCTGCACGCCGACCAACAGCGTCACCGCGACCAAGATAATCTTCACCGGATGGCGCAGCGCGGCATCCAGCATGCGCACGTAACGGCCCGTAGAGCCGGCGATCTTGCTGGCGTCAAATTTTGAAGTACCAGCAATTTCTTTGCTGAGGTCTTTGTCGACCACGCCGCCCGCCTTGCCGATCTGTGCGCCGATCGCGGGAATGAACATCAGCGCCATGGCCAGCGATGCGGTCAACGTCACCAACAGCGTGATCGGCAAAAATTTCATGAATTGTCCGACCACACCCGGCCAGAACAACAGCGGTAGAAACGCTGCAAGCGTGGTTGCCGTCGACGCCGTGATCGGCCACGCCATCCGCTTCGCAGCCAACCCGTAGGCTGTCGCCTTACCCTCGCCTTCAGCCATTTTGCGGTCGGCATATTCGGTCACGACAATGGCGCCATCGACCAACATTCCGACCGCCAGGATCAAGCTGAACAGCACCACGATGTTGACGGTGAAGCCGAACAAATAAAGAATTAAAATCGCAGTAAGAAACGAGCCTGGAATGGCAATACCCACCAGCCCCGCAGTGCGCAAACCCAACGCTGCGACAATGATCACCATCACCAGCACCACCGCCGACAAAACATTGTTTTGCAAGTCCGAGAGCATCAGTCGGATGTCGTCGGATTTGTCTTGCAGATAGGCGACCGAAATCGAGTCCCGAAGCGCTTCCGGCCACACGGCGCGGGATGCTTCGACGGTGGCACGGACGCGAGCCACGGTCTCGATAATATTCTCGCCGGTGCGCTTAGAGACTTCGAGGGCAACTGCAGGGCGCCCATCGACTCGCGCAAAACTTTCCGGGTCTTTATAACCGCGCCGAAGATCAGCGATATCACCGAGTGTGATTGAGGTGTCTCCGTCAATCTTGATCGGCATTGATGCGATGTCGGCAACGGTCTCGAACAGGCCCGGCACCTTGACGGCAAAACGGCCTTTGCCGGTATCCTGCGCCCCTGCCGCCACCAGCAGATTCGAGCTTTGCACGCTGGCCACGGTTTCGACCGGCGATAGGCCATAGCTTTCAATCGCGACCGGGTCGATCACAACTTCGACCATTTCTTCGCGGTCACCGGCGATGTTGACTTCAAGCACCTGAGTGATGCCTTCCAACTGGTCTCGCAGATCACGGGCAAGGCGCAGCAATGCCCGTTCCGGCACATCGCCCGACAACGTGACCACCAACACCGGGAACAACGAGAAATTCACCTCGTGCACTTCCGGCTCGTCGGTTTCTTCAGGGAGTTCCGGCTTGGCGAGATCGACTTTTTCGCGAACATCGGTCAGCGCCGCATCCGCATCAAACCCGGCATCGAATTCGAGCGTTACGTTAGCGCCGCTTTCGTACGCTTTGGAGCGCATTTCTTTGACGCCTTCGATGGTCCGCAACTCTTGCTCCATCGGTCGCACCAGCAGTCGCTCGGCGTCTTCAGGCGAGATTCCCTCGTGATGCAGGGAGACGTAGATGATTGGAATGTTGACGTCCGGCTCAGACTCTTTGGGGATGTCGTTGAACGCGACGATGCCAGCGATCAACAGCAATACCAGACCGCTGATGACGGTCCGGCTATGGCTAAGCGCGGCGTCAATCATCGCATTCACGACGCGTCTCCACCTTTGGTATCTACGACCACACCGGTCGTCGGCGCAACGATCTGGCCTTCGGTCACAAACTCCTGGCCGACGATGATCACACGGACTTGGTTCGGCAGTCCCGCAACCCACGTGCCGTCGGGGGTATCTTCAATCAACGTCACTTTGTGGAATTCGACGATGTCCGAAGCATTAACAGTTCGCACACCGAGCGCCCCTTCACCGTTCAGCGTCAACGCCGACGACGGTACCTTGTGGGCAATCCGGGCACCGGCGGTGAGCAACACTTCGGCGGTCAGGCCGGCGGGGATCGTGGTGTCGGGATTGTCGACCCAAATGTCGATGCGGAACGTACGCGTGATGTCGTTGGCGACACGTGACACATAATGCACCGTGCCGCCGATCTCGCGCCCATTCGGCAGTTTGACGGTGGCCAAGTCATCGACCTTGATATCAGCGACGTCACGCTCGGTCACATTAACGATAACGCGAATCGGGTCCAGGTCGACCACCATCGCAACCATCTCGCCGGCCTCGACATAATCACCGGGGCCGGGCAGCAAGGTTTCAATAAAACCGTCAATCGGCGCGCGGATTTCTGTGCGCGCCACGTCCAATTCAATTGCCGCCAAAGCCGCCTTGGCCGATGCTAACGAGGCTTTGCTTTGCGCCAGTTTTATTTGCGACTCAAACTGCTTTCTCTGCAGATCCTTAGACGCGTTAAATGTGATCTGCCCTTCTTCCAAGCGTGCCCGCGCATCGTCCAGGCGGGCTTGACGGTCATCCATGGCAAGGCGAAGCAAGACCGTGCCTTTTTCGACGACCGAACCTTTGCGCGCAGGTCGCGCGATCACTTGACCCGATGTCTCAGCCTTGATCTCGGCATCTTTAATGGCATTGGTGCGCCCGGTGACGACAACGTGGCGCGGGCGTTCCGATGCGATGAGCTCGGCAACACGAACCTGCACCGGCTTTGTCGGCCCACCGGCGCGTTCGCCCGCCGTGTGCATCGGTGCCGGCGACTCTTCAGTCAACGCCCCCGATGCTACCCACGCTGTGACGCCAATCGCAAGCAAGGCGGCCAACAGATACGACGGCTTCACGCGCCCACCGAGCGAGCCGATACGGCTCGCCCAAGAGGCTTTTACCGCACCCGATGTGTTTTCATCAGACACGAATTTATCTCCGTCGTCGTTCATCATCTTCTCCGTAAGCCGCACTCATCCCGGCACATTGCGGCGCCTTTTTGCCACCAAAGCACGAAGCGTCCAATGCTAATTTGGCATGGGAGCCGTGCAAGCCCATCGACTAGGTGTAAACGTAGCATGACAGGGATTTCGATTCCTCTAACTTTTATGCCGCTTTTGCAACGCTTTGCGCCGCCCGCGCCCCTAAGTCACCGGCTTTATTTAACCAGCCTTGGCGCTTTTCTGGCGACGATGCTTTCACCGAGCCGAACTGCTTGATGGTCTTCGGCGTTATTCCGCAAAATTCCAAAATTTGCTTTTTGACGAGCCGCCGTCCGGAACCAACGTACAGCAACGTATCCAAAATCGGCGGCGTGTCGGACGTCATGATCACGTCGGCGGTTTTTCCGGCGAGCAACCGATCCCACTTGCTGCCGTCGCCGGTAAACTTAAAGCCAAATCCCGGCAGCAATGCGCGATCAAAAACGGCTTTTGCTTGCGCCGGCATGGTGCCCCACCAGCACGGATGCACGATCAAGATATGATCAGCCCAGCGGATGTTGTCCTGCCAACGCGCAAGATCAGGTTCCAACGCCCCATGGTTCGCATCGTAGCCTTGAAACGCGGTATCGAAGTGCATCGCGTGCAAGTCCATACGCCTTACCAGCGCCCCGACCGCCTCAGCCGACGTTTGATAAGCATCGGCGATACCTCCGCATAAAGAATCGGGCTTCGGGTGTGCAACCCAAACAAAGACCTTCGGGCTTTCCATCGGTGACGTCATCGGACCATCCTTTTCAACTGAGTCACGGCAAACAAAGTCACTTGACACTGTGTCAATTGACAGCGTGTAAATATCCTGTAAGTTGACATCATGTCAAGTGAGAAAAAAGATACCCGTACAAAAATCCTTGAAGCCACCTGGAATCTGCTGGAAGGCGGCAAAGGTGCGGCCGTCAGCATGAGCGACATCGCCAAGAAAGTCGGCGTTAGTCGGCAGGCGGTTTATCTGCATTTTCCATCACGCGCCGAGCTATTAACCGAAACGACCCACTACATTGATGTCATCAACAAAGTCGACCAGCGCTTGGTGGCAAGCCGAACGGCCACGTCGGGGGTGGCAAGACTCGAAGCGTTTATCGAAGCTGCCGGTAATTATATTCCGCTGATCTTTGGCGTCGCCAAAGCATTGGATGTGATGCGCGAGTCCGACGCCGCCGCACGGGCCGCATGGGACGACCGCATGGGCGCACTCAGGCACGGCTGCCAAGCGGCCATCGACGCCCTTGAGAAAGACGGCCGGTTGAATGCGACCTACACGATAAAGGAAGCGGTCGATGTTTTGACGTCACTGATCGCCATCCGAAATTGGGAATATTATCGGGTCACCTGCGGCTGGTCGCAAAAGCGCTATGTCGACGGTCTGAAAGCACAGGCGAAAGCGATCTTGGTTAGCGCGCCGTAAAGATGATCAATCGGGCACCCGCTCCCAAGGTGGGATCGGCGTAAACGCTTCGACCAAGGTATCTACGAAGGCCCGCACTTTGGCCGACAGGTTGCGATTGTGCGGCCAAACAACGAATATCCCCGCATCACCCGAGGTCTCAAAGTCTTCCAACACCGGCACCAGACGACCGGCCTTGATGTCATCACCAACCACGAACGAGGCCGCACGGAATAGGCCCAGACCCGCAATCGCCGCTTCGTGCAGGGCGATGGCATTGTCGGCTTCAAACCGACCGGACACATCGACCATACGCGAGCCTTCGGGGAACATAAATTCCCACCTGTTGAGCGCCGTCGGGATTGAGAGTTTCAAGCACTCGTGGTTCACCAGATCGTCCGGCGTTCTCGGCACGCCGTGGCGTTCCAGGTACGACGGCGCGGCGACCACCGTGCGCTTTGGAACACCGAGTTTGCGGGCCACCAACGTGGAATCGGTTAACACACCGATGCGCACGCCAACGTCGAATCCCTCTTCAACCAAGTTGACCATGCTGTCGGTCATCGTCAGTTGCACCTGCAAATTCGGATAGCGTTCCAGCATATCGGGGATCAGCGGTACGATCTGATATTGGCCGAACGCGGTTGATGCGTTGACCCGCAGCACCCCCCGAGCTTCCAGCGTCGACAACGACACGGTGTCTTCTGCTTCCGAGACTTCGGCCAAAATCGGCGTCACCCGCTGATAAAAAACACGCCCTTCTTCTGTCAGGCTGAGCTTACGGGTGGTGCGACTGAGCAACCGCACCCCAAGTCGGTCTTCGAGTCGGCCGATCATTTTCGAGACCGCAGACGGCGTCATGCGCAGGTCCCGCGCAGCCCCAGAGAAGCTCCCGGTTTCCACGACCCGCGCAAAGGTTTCCATTTCGCCTAATTTATCCATGAAGGCACATTAATGAATATTGTTCACGAAATATAGTCTTTTTTTGATGATTATCGAATTTTAGGCACTTTGCTATGGTCTTTTCAACGGTTCGAGGGCTCTAAGCCCTCACCACATCAGATTAAGGAGACTATCATGAGACACGCAGATAGACACTACTTTGACATAGACACCTCGTTGCTTCCTACCGGCGCCATTGAGCAAGGCATGCGCGAAGGTCGCCGGTTACGGGCGCAATACGTTCGCAACCTGTTCGGCAAAGTCCGCAACATCGGTCACCACGCAGGATAGGCGCCCAGCGACTCCCTTTTGACCACCCTGTAGACTCTCCCGCCCTGGGCCTCAACATAGGCCCAGGGCGTTTTTTTATTCGTGTGCGTTTTTTGCCCCTATTGGCAAGGAAGAGACGCGCCGGAAAGTACATCCGCACTGCCCAGCGACACCGAGGCCACGGTCTGCGCGCCCTGGCCGATCACCGATACCGTTGCCTGCGACAGGGATACCATTGTCCCTGCGATGTTCGGCACGATCATCGATGTGGGACCGGATTCAACGAGGCCGCTCGCGGTCTCGAAATCATTTAATTCATCCCAATTGGTTTTGCCGTTGGGCCCTGTTTCAACGACGATATCGACGCCGATCATGCGTAGCCGTGGCATCGCCATCTGCCCTTGCAGCAACGGAATCAAATCAATTTCCGCAACCACCGTGTTGGCACGCATCATGTCAGGCTTGCTGGCCCATTTGGCATTTTTGATCCGTACGTCTTTGATGATCACGCTGGGCGGAAAGGTGAATTGTAGTTCCGTGGGCCCGTTGATGGAGAGCCGCCCAACATAAGAATCGGCAATCCGCTGCATCAATTCGGCGCGCAGGTCCCCGTGCTCGCTGAGCCTAGCGTACGAGACGATGACACCTATGCCGGCCACAACAACGCCGAGCTTGAAGGCAAATTTAAAGATCCTAATCAGGAAACCCATAGTTTATCCGATCAATTATCCTGAAAACGTGAAGGCATTGGTTGCGCGCGAAATGCCTGCGCCGCTTTGAGAGCACGTGCACGTTGCGCGGCATTCAAGCGCAGGCTTAGTCGTTCCGCATTCTTTGCAGCGGTCGCATCGTTAAACGCAGCGGCGATGGTGAACCATTTAAACGCCGACTCGTTTTCGCCCGCCCCGGCCAAAACATAGGCCAGACGGACCTGCGCCGGCACTGCACCGGCACGGGCAGCGACTTCGAGGTGCGCGCGAGCAAGGGCCGGCTCGCTCGGCCCGCCTTCGCCGGCCAATTGCATCAGCGCCAGGTTATAGGCACCGAACGGGTCGCCGGCTTTCGCCGCTTGTTCAAAAAAGCGGCGCGCGGCGGGCAAGTCCCGAGGCCCGGCTTTGCCTTGATAGACCAACACACCCAAATCATACGACGCCCGAGCCAGTCCACCGTCCGCTGCATCTTGCAGCATCGCCACGCCCCGCGCCTGCGCCGCCGCAGAGCCCTCAGACAATGCCGCGATGGCCAAATTATACCTCGCCGGCAAATAGCCACGTCCAGCCGCCCGCTCAAAATACTGGAACGCCTTAGCGGTATCTTTAGGCACGCCATAGCCCTGCAGATAAAACATCCCGAGCGCATGCTGCGCGGCAGCAACCTCAGCCTCTGCGGCCGTCTCGAACAACGTCAAAGCCGCAGCGACATTCCTGTCGCCGCCCATGCCGCGCAGCATCATCAGCGCCAGATTGTGCGCGCTTTCCCCGTGTCCGGCGCCGGCGAGCTTGCTCCAACTTTGGCGAGCCTCTGTTACGTTGCCGCGCTTGAAGGCATCCAGGGCGCGATTAAAATCCCGATCCATAGGCCCTGCCGGTGCCGGCACTCCGCCCTTGGGTGGTGTGTCGCCGACACCGGTATCACCGGGCATGGTCAAATCAATGCCGTCCGGCACAATAAAACTGACCTCGTCGGCGGATACCGGCACGATTGCACCGAGCCCGAGGCCGAGCGCCAACACAAAACCGATGATCTGACAGATTCGCTCCATACCGGCACACTATCTTGGCGATTTACGCATGGGAACCACAATAGCTGGCAGAGGCACATTTTCAGCTGCGCGCCCTTTACGCCGCGGCGTGAAGCGGTCACCATCCCTTAAAGCCGGTTGGTCGGAAACGCTCGCAGAGGCGTCGCAATACGGACAGACGCGGACCGCTCATAATGAGAAACGACCTTAATAAGAAAACAAACGCGAAATCCAACACCGATGTCGTGGGCGTAGAGGAATATTATGACGCGCTATTCAATCTTCAGTCTGCTGCGCAACGCGATGGGCTATCACCGCGACTGGCAACAGGCGTGGCGCTCGCCGGATCCGAAACCCGAATATGACGCGATCATCGTCGGCGGCGGCGGACATGGCTTAGCGACCGCGTATTATCTGGCCAAAGAACACGGCATCACCAATGTCGCCGTGCTTGAAAAAGGCTGGCTTGGCGGCGGCAACACCGGGCGCAACACGACGATCATCCGCTCCAACTATTTATGGGACGAAAGCGCTGGGCTGTACGACAAATCATTGCAGCTTTACGAAGGCCTGAGCCAAGACATCAACTACAACATCATGCTGAGCCAACGCGGCGTGTTAAACCTTGCGCACAATCTGGGCGACGTCCGCGAAGCGCAACGTCGGGTCAACGCCAACAAACTGAACGGTATCGATTCCGAATACCTAAGCCCTGAGCAAATTCGCGAACTCGTGCCGATCATCAACTTAGACCCGAACATCCGCTATCCGGTATTAGGCTCGACCCTGCAACGACGCGGCGGCACGGCGCGGCACGATGCGGTCGCTTGGGGCTTGGCACGCGCCGCCGATGCTCGGGGTGTCGACATCATCCAAAACTGTGAAGTCAGCAGCTTTGATATCGAAAACGGGCAGATCGTCGGCGTGCAGACCAATCGCGGCGCCATCAAATCAAAGAAAGTCGGCGTCGTTGTCGCCGGTCACTGCACGGTGATGTCGGATATGGCCGGGTTCCGAATGCCGATTGAAAGCCATCCGCTGCAAGCGATGGTCTCTGACCCGATTAAGCCGATCATCGATGTCGTCGTGATGTCGGGCGCGGTGCATTGCTATGTGTCGCAGTCCGACAAAGGCGAGTTGGTATTGGGCGCGGGTATCGACGGGCACACCAGCTATTCACAGCGCGGCAGCCTGCACATCATCGAAGACCAGATCGCGGCGGTCTGCGAGCTGTTCCCGCTGTTCAGCCGCATGCGGATCATGCGCACCTGGGGCGGCATCGTCGACACCTGCCCCGACGCCAGCCCGATCATCTCGAAAACCCCGGTGCAGGGTCTGTACTTCAACTGCGGCTGGGGTACCGGCGGCTTTAAGGCAACGCCGGGATCCGGCTGGGTGTTCGCCCACACCATGGCCCGCGACGAACCGCATCCGTTGAATGCGCCGTTCTCGCTGGAACGGTTCTCGACCGGACACCTGATTGACGAGCACGGCGCCGCCGCCGTCGCGCACTAAGGAAGCACACTTATGTTTTTAATCACATGCCCCTGGTGCGGTGAACGCGAAGAAAGCGAATTCACCTATGGCCACGAAGCGCATATTGCGCGGCCCGAGGACCCGTCCGCGTTGTCCGACGAAGAATGGGCGGACTATCTTTTTATGCGCAAAAATCCCAAGGGCCCGCACTTGGAACGCTGGGTGCACACGGCGGGCTGTCGACGCTGGTTCAACATGCAGCGCAACACGCATACCAACGCGATTATGGCGATCTATAAAATCGGTGCCGCGCCGCCCGAGAACACGCCGAAGGGTAAAAAGGCATGACGCAGTCGCATCGCTTATACGACGGCGGTCGCGTCGACCGCAGCCAACCGATCAACTTCACGTTCAATGGCCGACGTTACACGGGCGTTCACGGCGACACTTTGGCGTCCGCGTTGCTGGCCAATGGCGTGATGCTGGTCGGGCGCAGCTTCAAGTATCACCGCCCGCGCGGTATTTTCTCGGCCGGCACCGAAGAGCCGAACGCACTGGTGCAGCTAGAACGCGGCCCGCGCACCATCGCCAACTTACTGGCGACGCGGATTCCGCTCTATGAAGGCCTGGATGCCTCCAGCGTCAACAGTTGGCCGTCACCGAACTTCGATCTGATGGCGATCACCGGCTTATTCCACCGGCTTTTACCGGCGGGCTTTTATTATAAAACCTTCATGTGGCCAGTGTCGGGCTGGAAGCTGTATGAACACTTCATCCGCCACGCCGCCGGCCTTGGTCGCTCACCGGAAGAGCCCGACGAAGACACTTACGACAAAATAAACGCCCATGCCGACGTCGTTGTGGTCGGTGCCGGCCCTGCCGGTCTGGCGGCGGCACGCACGGCGGCACTTTCCGGTGCACGTGTGATCTTGGTCGACGAACAGGTCGAACTTGGCGGACAACTGCTCAACGAGCGCTTTATCATCGACGGTAAGCCGGCCTTGGACTGGGTCGCTGAGGTCGAGCAGGAGCTGATGGCAAACCCAAACGTCACGGTGCTGAAACACACCACCGCGTTCGGCTACTATGACCACAACTTCATCTGTTTCTTACAGAACCGATCCGACAATGTAGCGTACGGCGCCGACGGCCGCACCCGTCAACGCGTATGGCGTGTCCGTGCCAAGCGCGTGATCTTGGCCACCGGCGCCATCGAGCGCCCGTTGATCTATGTCGACAACGACCGGCCCGGCTGCATGCTGGCCAGCGCGTTGCGTGCGTACGTCAACCGCTACGGCGTGAAGCCCGGTACACGTCATGTGATCTTCACCAACAACGACGATGCCTATCGCACCGCCTTAGATCTGAAAGCTATCGGCGCCGACGTCGCATGCGTCATCGATATCCGCCCCGACCCAAAAGGTGAGTTGGTGACCCGCGCCCACGAAGCGGGCATCGAAGTAATTGAAAATTCAGCGATCAGCGGCGTACTCGGCACCAAGCGCGTGAAAGGCGTCGAGGTCATGGCGCTCAATGACTCCGGCGACGGCGTTATCGGACGCTCACGCACCATTCAATGCGACGTCATCGGGTCGAGTGGCGGCTGGAACCCGGTCGTTCACCTGCACAGTCATGCCGGCGGCAAGAATGTCTGGCGTGATGCCGACGGCATCTTTGTGCCGGGCGAAACCTTGCAGGCCGAACATACCGCCGGCGCCAACCAAGGCAGCTTCTCGTTGCACTCAGCGTTGACTGAAGGCATCCAAGCAGCAAAGGATGCAGTAGAAATCCTCGGCCTTAAAATCAAAAGTAAAATTGCGTCCCCTGCGGTCGGCACCGATGTCGTCGAAGAGCGTTGGCGGCTGTTGTGGTACATCCCAACCACGGCACCGACCGGTCAGCGCGGCAAGCATTTCCTGGACCCGCAAAACGATGTCACCGCCGCCGACGTGCAGTTGGCGGCGCGGGAAGGTTATCGCTCGGTCGAACATGCGAAGCGCTATACGACGCTCGGCATGGCCACCGACCAGGGCAAGACCGGCAATATTCCGGGCCACGCGATTTTGGCCAGCGCGCTCGGCCAGACGATACCGGAAACCGGCACCACCACGTTCCGGCCACCGTATTCACCTGTCACCATGGGCGCGCTCGCCGGTCGCTACGTCGGCGAATTCTTCGATCCGATCCGGCGCACACCGATGTACGAATGGCACGAACAAGCCGGCTGTCTGTGGGAAGACGTCAGCCAGTGGAAGCGCCCCTGGTACTACCCGAAACACGGCGAAAGCATGCAGGATGCGGTCAACCGCGAATGCTTGGCCGTGCGCAACAACGTCGGCATGCTGGATGCGACGACGTTGGGAAAAATCGACATTCAAGGGCCGGACGCAGCAGAATTCCTCAACCGGGTCTACACCAATGCCTGGCTGAAACTGGCGCCCGGCCGCTGCCGCTACGGCTTGATGCTGCACGAAGACGGCATGGTGTTCGATGACGGCGTAACATCGTGCTTGGGCGAAAATCATTACCTGATGACCACAACGTCGGGCGGCGCGCCGAACGTGTTGGCATGGCTTGAAGAATGGCTGCAGACGGAATGGCCGGACTTAAAAGTCTATTTAACGTCGGTCACCGAGCAGTATGCGACCTTGCAATTGGCTGGCCCGAATGCCCGCGCTTTGTTGTCTGAATTCACCAGCGATATCGACCTGGATAATGAGGCCTTCCCGTTCATGAGTTGGCGCGACGGCACCGTCGGCGGCATTCCGGCCCGGGTGTTTCGGATTAGCTTCACCGGCGAGCAGTCGTTCGAAATCAACGTGCCCGCGTCTAGCGGTCTTTCACTTTGGAGCGACATCATGATCGCCGGCGAGAAATACGGCATCCAGCCTTTCGGCACCGAGACCATGCACGTGCTGCGCGCCGAAAAAGGCTTCATCATTGTCGGCCAAGAAACCGACGGCACGATCACGCCGCTTGATCTCGGCATGGATTGGATCGTCTCGAAAGCCAAACCGGACTTCATCGGCAAGCGCTCACTCACCCGCGCGGACACCGCGCGACCGGATCGCAAACACTTGGTCGGCCTGCGCACCATAGACCCAGAAGTCGTGTTGCCAGAGGGCGCTCAGCTTGTCGCCGAAACCCGCGCCCAGCCGCCGATGGATATGATCGGCCACGTAACGTCGAGTTATTATTCCGCCGCCCTCGGCCACTCGATCGCGCTTGCCTTGGTGAAGAACGGTCGCAACCGTAAAGGCGACACCATCTATGCGCCCATCGACGGCACCACCACGGCGTGCGAAGTCGTTGATCCGATCTTCTATGACCCGGAAGGAGTGCGCCTCAATGGTTGATGCATACCGCCTGCGCAGCCCGCTTGATCACTTGAGCCTCGCCGCGCGTGCGCAAGCCGAGGCCGAGCACACCGGCACCGGAGTCGTGCTGACGGAAATCGCACACCCGGGCCTGATCAATATTCGCGGCGATGCATCCGATCCAGCGTTCATCGCCGCAGTTGAAAAAACCATCAAGCTGACCGCACCGACAGCCCCCAATACGGTTACCGGTAAGCCATCGCAAACCCGCATCATGTGGCTGGGCCCCGACGAATGGTTGGTAATCACCAAACCCGGCCGAAGCGAACGCGTCATGGCGGCGCTTTGGAAAAATCTGAAGGACGGCAAGCTGCACGCCGCCGTCACCGATTCCAGTGAAGCCCGCACCTGCATCCGCATTGAAGGTCCCCGCGCCCGTGAAGTCCTCGCTAAGGGCTGCCCCATCGACCTGCATCCAAGTGCTTTCGGCCCCAGCCAGTCCGCGCAGTGCATCGTCGCCAAGTGCGGCGTTATGCTGACGCAAACCGCGCAAGCAAAAGACACCGCCGGCACGTATGAACTTTACGTGCTGCGCAGCTTTGCGACGTATCTATGGACGTGGTTGGAAGACGCGTCTCAGGAATACGGCGTGCGCGTCGCTTAGTGATCCCGGATAACGCTGTTGGCGTTTCCAGGATCTTTTTAAGATGTCCTATCGCTCGCAGGCTTAGCTTTTTTCTTTGGCGGCTTACCTTCGGCAATGCGCGCATGTTCTTTCGCGGACCGGGTCATTTCTTGAAAGCCCGCGGCAACCGATTTCAACACCTGAGCGCTGAGCCGTTGCGCAGCTTCTTTTTCTGCGGCCTTCGCATTTTCCGGCAAGCGCTTGATGACATCGTCAAGTTTCGCCGACACCTCGGCCAGCGCCTTATCATCACCGCTCGGCTTGCCCCGCGTCGGCTTGCCGTCAGCAGCCTCGTTCAACGTGCGGTCGACCCAGGCGCGGATCGTCATACCTTCGGCGTCGGCGGCGGCCTTCACCTTGGCACGAGTCTCGGCAGACGCGCCAGTGATGGTCCAACTGTGATCGGCGGTAACGTCAGGACGTTTCGGGGTCTGCGCCATAGGAATACTCCATAATCAGTGTGCGTGGCCGGACCATAGCGCGCGTAACCGGTGGGCGAAACCCTCGGCCGTCTATGGTTCCGACGATCCCGAACTTTTGCCGGGAGGGTCTTCTTCAGGCGGCTCGTTTTCCGGCGGCTCATCGCGACGGTCCGATGTGTCGCGGCGGTCCCGTTTGCGACGATCCTTACCGGCACGTCGCTCGGCACTCTCGCGACGCTCATCATCGGTGGGCGGGCCATCATTCCGCAAGCGGCGCTCTTGCCCAAGTCTGCGGTCTTTCTTTTTCTTGCGCCGATCTTTGCGGCGGCGTTCACGCCGAATTTTTGCGACCTGATAGCCTATGTAACTGCCGATCACCAGCATTGCACCGCCCATCCCCATGATCACCAAGGCGAACATCACCCAGGGGGGTTGTTCAGGCTTTGGCGGCTCGGGCGGAAACTTGCGCACCATGGTGCGCGCGATTTCTTCGGGCGACGGCAACGGGTCATTGTCATAGGGCTGCAGCGTCTCGTTCAACGACGGCGTCGGTTGCTGGGTAGCAGCAGGTGCAGGCATCGCTGCGGAGGCCTCAGAAGACACATCCGCCGGAGCTTCCAACGGCGGTTCAACAGTCTCGGCAATCTTCGCCATGGTATCGCGGACGGCGGTCGGGACCTCACGTTTCCATGGAAAATATTTGATCGGCTGACAGTCACGATTGCCGCCGTCAACCTGCAAAGCCTCGGTCCCCTCTGCCGAACGACGCGAGCCCTGCACCAGATAGAATCCTTCAAACACCCCGGTGCCGAGCGACGCTTCAATCTTCGTTGCCAGCACTTTTTGACGTGCGGCCAGATCATTGACGCGGTCGCCGAGCTTCACCGGAGACTCATCGAAGGCAACCTGGATCACGTCCAACAACCGAGGCAAGCGTGCGCACACGCGCTGCAACGCTTCCGCGTCCGTCACCAACATATACGGGGTGAGGCTGGTGCGCCCAAGATAGCCCTTTTCCGAGACCGCCGGCAGCGTCATCGCTTTGAACTGCACCGCAATCGGGCCTTTGATGTCTTGGGCGTGAACAACGCCCGGCACAATAACAAACGCCGCAACGATCAATGCGGCGCGGGCAACGGCCTGAACGATGGATGGCAAAAATTTCGGCATCAGTCCCCCATGAACTTAGGGAACGCTATCACACGCACTCACGCCCTGATATGACGAAGATCACGCGGGGTGCGTGTAAGCTGCGCGCCGGTGCAAAACCACGATTGGTTATGGACTCATAAAACTTAATGGTCGTTGCAACTCCGCTTATCATTTCAAAGCTGTCAATCACTGATCTGCTCTCGACGGCATATGATGTCCTCATCCTCGGTGTGCCGCAGGCGGAAATGTTGCGGTGATTGTCGCGGCCAGCGGCGTGTGGGTAACCGGCACGGCATGGCCGGACATGACTGTAGCCGGGATCATGGCAAGCCTTGTCTTGTGGTCATCGTTACAAATCACTCGTCAGGCATTGGTAGAAACGGCGGATAGGCCGACATACGAAAGCTCTTCGACTGTATAATTAGGCACCGGTTGATACAGAATTTGATCCAAATCAATGCGACACAGAAGACAAAGTTTTAATCATGGACGTACTTACTCAGACTCCAACGCAAAATAAAGGAGATTTACCATGCAATTCAGGAAGACATTATTGGTTGTTGGTTCGTTTGCCGCAATCACGCTGGCCGCCTCAACAGCAGCCATCGCCCATGGCCCTAATGGGTCCTCCATGAGCCCAAATCAAGGCTGGAACATGGGGCAAGGCCAAATCGGCCCGGGCATGATGCAGCAGCCCGGTTACGGCATGGGCCAGATGAGTCCAGGCATGATGCAGCAGCTTAGGCAGGACCTTACCGCTGCCGACGTCAGGCACATGTTGGGGCACCGGCTCGAGTGGAGCGGCAATCCGAACGTCAAGCTTGGCGCAGTGGAAGAAAAGGACGACGACACGATCATCGCTGAAGTCATTGGTGAGGACGGAACGGTCTTCCAACGGTTTGAGATCAACCGTCACACCGGTTGGATGCGGCACACGCAGTAGAGAGTTGGACAAATGAAGATGCCAGTCTTCTATTTTGCGTTTCTGGTATCTGCACTGACGCCCGCCATCGCATTGCGAACGGTTTACGAGTACATGAACTAGTAAACCCGGTTAGCGGCCGGCAACGGCACCGACATCTCGGCGCTCGCAGAGGCCATCCACGCGGTACGGTGTTTGCGTACTTCGACGGCATGATGGCGAGCGCGTTTGGCGGACGGCGCCAACGCTTCGTCATAGAAGAACGCCGGCAACTCGTCGTCTTCGATGCCGAAACCGGCGGCCTCGTTGAAAGCATCTTCGTAGGCCAGCGTCTCGATGCCGATCTGCTTCAAAAACGTAATCGGCAAAGTCTCACCGATGGCATCGTTGATCGCACCGACCACAAGGTCGTGGTTAATGTTGGTGACCGAACGACCGAACAGGCAGAGCCCGACGGAATCGGCGGCAGCGCACAGCATTTGTACGGTCATGCTCTCGCCGACCAATTCTTCGGTTCCCTTGCCTGCGCATTCATGGGTCGGCAGGTTGCCGGTGGTGTGATCAGCACCTTGTGCCGTCGACATCATGGAAATGCCCGTGACTTCGATGACGCGAGGGTCATAGGCGCTGATGGCTTGGCGTTTGATCACCGGGACGCGCTTCATGTCGAAATGTGCGCCGACACGTGCCGCGCCGCCGGACAGCAATCGGCCCCGCGCGGTGCCGGTGCGAATGTCTTCGATGGCTGCGTCCATAAATGCAACATCGCCGAATTCAGCCTCACCATTTTCCATCAACAGCGCCAGCGTCGCGCCGAGTTCGATGGTGTCGATACCGAGGTCATTGGCCGTCATATTCAGACGCGCCACATCATCCGGATCCGTCAGCCCGCAATTGGTGCCGAGCAGACCGATGGTCTCGTATTCCAACGGCGAGACCAATTCTTTGCCGTCTTTGTCGACATAGATGTTGGAGCATTTGATCATGCAACCGGGCATGCAGGCGTGCGTCGGCGTGCCGCCGCGTTCCATGTTCTGCTCGCGAATAAAGTCGCCGCCCATGCGTAAGCGTTCTTTGGTGGTATCGGCCAACTGACCGCTTGAGAAGTTGCGCACCGGCAAGCCGCCCATGCTGTTCATCACGTCTGCGACCAAAGCCGTACCCTTGGCGCCGAGATTTTGCACGGCAGCGTCTTCTTTCAACTTCGCCCCATACTGCTTCACGCCCTGCATCACACCTTTACGGTCGTGATAGGTCGGCATCTTGTGCTTATCGCAGACCAGTGCTTTGACCTTTTTCGTGCCCATCACTGCACCGACGCCACCGCGCGCGGCGATCCGCACCGGACGGCCTTCGGGGTCGGAAAACGAGATGCCTGCCATCAGGCCGCCGTATTCGCCGACCGGGCCTAAGATGCCGAGGCTGACTTTCTCGCCGAACTTATCATGTAGCAGGGCGGCTGTTTCAATGACGCCTTTGCCCATGTAGGGGCTGGCATCGTGAAACGTCACGTCGCCATCTTTGGTGATATAGATAACCACCCATTCGTCGGACGCGTTCTCCAAGGTCAGACCGCAAAGCTCAGACTGGCCCAAGGCAAAACCGAAGGTGCCGCCGGCGTTGGCCTCTTTGATGCCGCCGGTCAGCGGACTTTTGCAACCGACACTGATGCGGTTGGCATTCGACATATTGGAGCCTGCAAACGGCCCGACAGAAAAGATCAGCGGGTTCTGCGGCGACATCGGATCCACGGTGGCCACGCCACGCTCATACAGCGTTTTTGCGATATGATAGCGCCCGGCCCGGGCCAGTTGCTCCCCCGCCCATTCTTCGCGGGTGATCGCTTGTGTCGCCAGATCAATGGTCAAATAGCCGCGCATCGCGGGACTCCTAAGAAAAACGTCATGAAATCTCTCGCCCGAGATAAGCTTTGGCGGCTTATATATCAAGCCAGCAACACATTTTATCAATAAAAAATGTGAAAAAAATTATTTTACAAATTAAAATGATAATATAATTCAAAAAGCAACCTCCTCACCTAGCCTCTCCCCCATGCTGGGGGAGAGGGACAATCATGCGTCAGGGTTCCTCTCCCCTACGCAGTTGGAGAGAGGACAGGTTAGGAGGGGTAACTTTTAAACGTTGGAGTCCGGAAAACTCGCCTTGCGCTCGTCCATATACGCGTTCAGCGCCTCGTCAATGCCGGGATCAATCGGCGGGGTTTCATAGTCGTTGAGCCATTGCTTCCAAAGCTTGTTGGCGCGCATCGGCATATCCTGAGCGCCCTCGGCCTCCCATTGCTCGTACGAGTTATTGTCGGCAAGGTTGGAACGAATGAACGCGGTTTCGAAATTGGCCTGAGTGTGGGCGCAGCCCAAATAGTGTGAACCCGGCCCAACTTCACGGATTGCATCCAAGGCTTGGCCGTTTTCGCTCAAATCAAAGCCTTCGGTCAGGCGCTGCATCATCGCCAACTGATCGCAGTCCATGACGAACTTTTCGTAACCTGACGATAGCCCGCCTTCGAGCCAGCCCGCCGCATGCAACGCAAAGTTCACACCGGACAACACGGTCGCGTTCAGCGTGTTGGCACTCTCATAAGCCGCCTGGGCATCGGCAACTTTCGACGCGCACAACGAACCGCCTGAGCGAAACGGCAGATTGAGCCTGCGTGCCAGACTTGCCGCCGCCGAAATCACCAACGTCGGCTCGGGCGTGCCGAAGGTCGGCGCGCCTGACTGCATCGAAATCGCGCTCACAAAGGCGCCATATATCAGCGGCGCGCCAGGCCGCACCAATTGCGTCAGTGCGCCACCGGCAAGCACTTCGGCCTGCACCTGTGCGAGCGTCCCCAATGCCGTCACCGGACTCATGGCACCCGCCAAAATAAACGGCGAGACGATGCAAGCTTGGTTGGCGCGCGCATAGACTTTCAGCGCACCCAACATGGTACCGTCGAACACCATTGGCGAGTTTGCGTTGATCAAGCTGGTCATCACCGCGTTTTGATCGACGAACTCTTTGCCGAACAAAATCTCGCACATGTTGACGGAATCCTGCGCGCGCATCGGATGCGTCACCGAGCCCATAAACGGCTTGTCGGAATATTTCATGTGCGCGTACAGCATATCGAAATGCCGCTTGTTGACCGGCAGATCGACCGGCTCACAAACCGTGCCGCCGGAATGGTGCATCGCCGGCGCAACGTAGGCGAGCTTCACGAAATTACGGAAATCTTCGATCGTGCCGTAGCGGCGACCATTGTCCAGGTCACGGACGAACGGCGGACCATAAACAGGCGCGAACACCGTATGATTGCCGCCGATCTGCACGCTGCGAGCGGGATTGCGCGCATGCTGGGTGTATTCAGCGGGCGCTGTGGCCAGCAGCGATTTGCACAGACCTTTCGGAAAGTGCACTCGCGTGCCTTTGACATCGGCGCCGGCACCTTTCAGCAGCGCCAAGGCTTCTTCGTCGTCACGAAACTCGATGCCGATTTCTTCTAAGATCAAGTCCGCATTTGCCTCGACCATCTCCAGCGCTTCAAGCGAGGCCAGTTCCAACAGCGGCACATTGCGGGTGATGAACGGCTTGCTGACGGCCCCGGATTTTTCCCGTGCTGTACGACGAGCATCCCGGCCTCTGCGCGCGCTACGATCTGACATGGCGGCATCTCCTGGCGACGGCACGACGCGCCTGCGCCATGTTCCACATCACCCCATTAATTTAATAGACCGCCGCATTGGAAACGACTTATCCGTTGCCGTCATTTTGTGGTCAATTGGCGCCTTTGTTGATACGCAGCTTATGGATTCCCGCCTGCGCGGGAATGACGGTGTGGGTAAGGTAATATCTTTCGTCATTCCCGCGCAGGCGGGAATCCATGGGCCGCGCCCTACTTCCAGATCGGCTTACCCGAACCCGGGATCCCGAGCGCATCCCACATCTGATCGACCTTTGCGACCACGTCGTCGCTCATGCGAATTTTGGTGCCCCATTCGCGGTGCGTTTCAGGCGGCAGCTTGGTGGTGGCATCGATGCCGAGCTTGCCGCCGAGACCGGATTCCGGCGACGCAAAATCAAGGTAGTCGATGGGTGTACCCTCGATCACCGTCAAATCCCGGCCCGGATCGACGTTGGTCGACAGCGCCCAGATCACGTCATTCCAATCGCGGGCGTTGATGTCGTGGTCAACCACGATCACGAACTTGGTATACATGAACTGACGCAAGTACGACCAAACCGCCATCATCACGCGCTTGGCATGACCGGGATATGCTTTTTTCATCGACACCACGGCGACACGGTACGAGCAGCCCTCGGGCGGCAACCAAAAATCGACGATTTCCGGAAATTGCTGCTGCAGCAAAGGCACGAATACGTCGTTCAATGCCTCCCCCAAGATCGCCGGCTCGTCGGGCGGACGACCGGTGTATGTCGACAGGTAAATCGGGTTTTTGCGCATGGTGATCGCGGTGACGCGGAACACCGGGAACGGCTCAACCGCATTATAATAGCCGGTGTGATCACCGTACGGGCCTTCGTCGCCGTAATCGCTGAGCGAGACCTCGCCTTCGATCACGATCTCGGCCGTCGATGGCACTTTGAGGGGCTGGCTGACGCAGTCGACAAGCTCGACTTTCTTGCCCCTGAGCAAGCCGGCGAACTGATACTCCGACAACGTATCGGGGACTGGCGTCACGGCGGCCAAAATGGTGCCGGGATCCGCGCCGAGCACGGCGGCGGCGGGCAGCGGCGCCGGATTTTCGTCTTTCCAACGCTGGTAATGTTGCGCCCCGCCCCGATGCTTCAACCAGCGCATCAGCGTGGTGTTTTTGCCGGTCACCTGCATCCGATAGATACCCAGGTTCGGCGCATCGCGCTTGTCGCCGCCGGGGCCCTTGCCAGAAGCATTACGGGGGCCTTGCGTGACCACCAGCGGCCACGTGATCAGCGGCGCCGGCTCGCCCGGCCAACAGGTTTGGATCGGGAGCTTATGAAGATCAATGTCATCACCGCGCCAAATGATTTCTTGGCAATACGGCGTCGATGCCATTTTCGGCTTCATCGCCATCACGGTTTTCAGCAGCGGCAGCATTTCCACCGCTTCGCGCCAGCCGCCCGGCGGCTCAGGCTGACGGAGAAAAGCAAGCGTTTCGCCGACTTCGCGCAACTCATGGGGCTCGCGGTTCATCCCCCATGCGACGCGCTCAACAGTGCCGAACAAATTTACCAGCACCGGCATTTCCGAGCGCTCGCCATCGGCACGGATTACATTTTCGAACAAGATCGCTGGGCCACCCTCGGCGATGACGCGGGTCTGGATTTCCGTCATTTCGAGGACACTGGAGACCGGCGTTGTGACACGGACCAGCCGTCCGGCCTTTTCAAGGCGCTCTATAAACTCGCGAAGCGACGCGTAAGCCATTAAGATTCCTTCGTAACTTGGTCGAAAACCAGCATAGAGTTGACCCCGCCAAACACGCCCGGTCAAGTCCAGGTCAAGGCGGTGACTTTTTGCGGATTTGAGGTGCATAGCATTGTCAATCCGGCCCGGAAACGTCTAGAGTCTGGATCATCGAATTAAGGAATCGCCATATCGGTACCAACCTGCGGGAATCGCAACATAATGGCTGACGGAACGACCAATTCTGAAGAAATGATCAGCGCTTCAAGTTTTCAGCGCTTGATCGACATCGGCATCGCGCTATCGGCGGAGCGCGATACCAATGTTTTGATGGAAACGATCCTTTTAGAAGCGAAAAGCCTATCCAACGCGGACGGCGGCACGTTGTATATCCGCACCCCGGACAATCGTTTGAAGTTCGAGATCATGCGCACCGACAGCCTCAACATCGCCATGGGTGGCACCACCGGCAAAGACATCAACTTCCCGCCGTTGAACCTTTTCGATCCGGAAACCGGCGAAGAAAACCACAAGAACGTTGCTTCGGCA